>ERZ1066120.13-NODE-13-length-257655-cov-13.377927_pt1 | contig 257655 bp, 223 predicted proteins | sample MGYA00382767_ERZ1066120 | MGnify/ENA primary metagenome ERZ1066120 (study PRJEB33369, sample SAMEA5778350) | biofilm metagenome | biome: Industrial cooling water; feature: Water cooling tower basin; material: Biofilm | place: United Arab Emirates | collected... | reverse complement strand
ATGAGCGCGTAGCGCCGAACGTCGCGAAGACGCCTGCTGCCGGTGGTCATGTTGCAGCACCCTCCGTGGGTTGGTCTACATGGGCGGCGCGCGCGAGGAAGCGACGCACCTTGGGCGAGCCGCCGTGCGCGAGCTCGCGGGGTGGGCCGACATCGAGCTGCGTCTTGGTGTCGGCGTCCAGGAACACCGAATCGGTGGCGATGGCGAAAATGCTGGCCAGCTCGTGGCTCACGATCACGAAGGTGGTGCCGAGGCTCTCGCCGATCTCGAGGATCAACTCGTCCAGCAGCGCCGACGAGACCGGGTCCAGGCCGGCGGACGGCTCGTCGAGGAACAGCACTTGCGGATCCAGCGCCATCGCGCGCGCCAGGCCGGCACGCTTGCGCATGCCGCCGGAGATCTCCGAGGGGTAGCGGTCGGCGGCGTCGGCCAACCCCACCAGCGCGAGCTTGAGCCGGACCAGTTCGTAGACTCGCTCGGCGGGGAAGTCGGTGTATTGCTCCAGCGGCAGCGCGACGTTCTCGGCCACCGTCATCGAGCTCCACAACGCGCCCGACTGGTAGAGGACGCCGAAGGCCCGCGCCAACCGCCCGCGCTCCGAGGGCGCCATGGTCCAGGGGTCGGTGCCTTCCACTTCGACGCGCCCGGTGGACGGCTCCAGCAATCCGATCATGTGCTTGAGCAACGTGCTCTTGCCGCAGCCGGATTCACCCATGATGACGAAGCGCGCGCCACGGCGGACCTCGAAGTTCAGGTCGCGTTGGATGACGCGCTGGCCGTAGGCCATGGTGAGCCCTTCCACGCGGATCGCGATGTCGTCGATGGCCGCGCTCACAGTTGCCCGTCGTAGATGAAGAACAGCATGGTGAGCGCCGCGTCCAGCAGGACGATCAGCACGATGGAGGTGACCACCGCGGAGGTGGCCGCCCGCCCCACGGCCTGCGCCGAGCGTCCGGACTCGATGCCGCGCAGGCACCCGGCGAAGCCGATGGCCAGGCCGAACGCGAGGCTCTTGATGAGCCCCTTCAAGGCGTCGGACAAGCTGACGGCCTCGGCCACCTCGTTGAAGTAGGTGGCCGGCGACATCTGGAGCATGCCCACCGCGACCGCCGATCCGCCGATGATGCCCATCAGGTCGGCGTACAACGTGAGCAGCGGCGTGCACACCGCCAGGGCCAGCACGCGCGGCAGCACCAGGAATTCCACGGGGTCGAGGCCGAGCGTGCTCAGCGCGTCGATCTCCTCGTTGGTCTGCATGGTGCCGAGCGCCGCGGCGAAGGCGGCACCGGCCCGGCCCGCCATGACGACGGCCGTCATCAGCGCGCCCATCTCGAGCAGCATGCCCATGCCCACCAGGTCCGCCACGTACAGCTCGGCGCCGAACATGCGCAACTGCACCACGCCGACGAACGCGGTGATCGCGCCGATCAGGAAGGACAGCAGCGTCACGATCGGCAGCGCGCGCGGACCGCATTCGACGAACTGCTCGACCACGTCCGACCACGGCACGCGCGCGCGGCCCAGCACCAGGCGGACCAGCGCGACGTAGATGCGCCCGGCCAGCTCCGCCCACGCCAGGGCCCGTGGCAGCAACCGGGCCAACGGTCGTCCGGCCCCGGCCAACAGATCCTGCAGCATCCGCGAGAGCGGCTTGCCGCGCCGGTCGACCTCGCTGCCCTTGCGGGCGGCGGTGGCGTCCCGGCCGGCGCGCGTCAAGCGCAGCAGCCGCTCCAGTCCCGGCGGCAGCTGCTCGAACTCGACCGTGCGGTCCGTGGCCGCCGCCGCGCGCTCCAGCGCCTGAACGAAGGCGGCCAGCGTGGTGTCCCAACGCTGGATGCCGTCGCCCGCGACGACCAGCGCGGAGCCAGGGGGCAACTGCGCGAGCAGCGCCTCCGCGTCCGGCAGCCCCTCGGCTTGTGTCCAGGCACCGGACAGCCGCACGCGCGCCGGAGCGCCGGGCTGGAGCGACAGGCGCGCGTCGCCCGCCACCAGGTCCGCGGCGGGTGGGCCGGCGGCCGGCGCCAGCGCGCTCAGACGTCGGCCTCCACGAGGTTGCCGTGCTCTTCCAGCCAGGCGCGCCGAGACGCGGCCTCGCCCTTGCCCATCAGCATGTTGAAGCGCGACACCGTGTCGGTGTACGGCAAGGTGCCCAGCACCACGGGCAGCAAGCGCCGTGTGTCGGGGTTCATGGTGGTCTCCCAGAGCTGCTCGGCGTTCATTTCGCCCAGGCCCTTGAAGCGCGAGATGCTCCAGCTGCCTTCCTTGAGCCCGTCCTTGCGCAGCTTGTCCTCGACGTGGGTCAGCTCGCCCTCGTCCAGGCAATACAGCTTGCGCAGCGGCCGCTTGCCGGCCGCGGGCACGTCCACGCGGAACAGCGGCGGGCGCGCGACGTACACGTGGCCGCCGTCGATCAGCTTGGGGAAATGCCGGAAGAAGAGCGTGAGCAGCAGCACCTGGATGTGCGCGCCATCGACGTCCGCATCGGAGAGGATGCAGACCCTGCCGTAGCGCAGGCCGGACAGGTCGGGCGTGTCGTTCGGGCCGTGCGGGTCGACGCCCACCGCCACCGCGATGTCGTGGATCTCGTTGTTGGCGAAGAGCCGGTCGCGCTCGGCTTCCCAGGTGTTGAGCACCTTGCCGCGCAGCGGCAGGATGGCCTGGAACTCCTTGTCGCGGCCCATCTTCGCGCTGCCGCCGGCGCTGTCGCCTTCCACCAGGAAGAGCTCGTTGCGGGCGATGTCGTCGCTTTCGCAGTCGGTGAGCTTGCCGGGCAGCACGGCCACGCCGGAACCCTTCTTCTTCTCCACCTTCTGGGCGCTGCGCATGCGCGCCTGCGCCTGGCGGATGGTCAGCTCGGCCAGCTTGCGGCCCCAATCGACGTGCTGGTTGAGCCACAGTTCCAGTTGGCCGCGAACGAAGGTGGCCACCAGCCGGACCGCGTCTCGCGAATTGAGCCGCTCCTTGATCTGGCCCTGGAACTGCGGGTCGAGCACCTTGGCCGACAACACGAAGCTGGCGCGCGCGAAGACGTCCTCGGGCAGCAGCTTGACGCCCTTGGGCAGCAGCCCGTGCAATTCCACGAAGCCCTTGACGGCGCCGAAGAGCCCTTCGCGCAGCCCCGATTCGTGCGTGCCGCCGGCCGGGGTGGGGATCAGGTTGACGTAGGACTCACGCACGGTGCCGCCCGCGTCCGTCCAGGCCACGATCCACTGCGCGCCCTCGCCTTCGGCGAAGGTGTCGTGGTTGGCCGCGGCGTACTGCTCGCCGGCGAAAGGCGGGATCACCGGCGGTGCGTCGGTCTGCTGGGCCAGCGCTTCGGCCAGGTACCCGGACAGACCCTGCGCGTATTGCCAGGTGGTGGTGTCGCCGGTCTTCTCGACCGTGAGCGACACCTTGATGCCGGGCAGCAGCACCGCCTTGGACCGCAACAAGCGCTCCAGCTCGGCCATGGGGTAGGCCTGGCTGTCGAAGTACTTGGCGTTGGGCCAGATCCGCACCCGCGTGCCGCTGCGGGGCTCGCCCTTGACCGGCGGACGCGCGCGCAACCGGCGGACGACGTCGCCGTCGGCGAAACCGATCTCGTGGGCCTGCCCGTCCCGGAAGACCGTGACGTCCAGGCGCGCCGACAACGCGTTGGTGACCGACACGCCGACCCCGTGCAACCCGCCCGAGAAGCTGTAGGCGCCACCGGAGGCCTTGTCGAACTTGCCCCCGGCGTGCAGCCGGGTGAACACGATCTCGACGACGGGGACTTTTTCTTCGGGGTGCGGGCCCACGGGGATGCCGCGCCCGTCGTCTTCGACCTGGACGCTGCCGTCGGCCTGCAGCGTGACCGAGATGGCCCGGCAGTAGCCGGCCAGCGCCTCGTCGGCGGCGTTGTCGATCACCTCCTGCACGATGTGCAGCGGGTTTTCGGTGCGGGTGTACATCCCCGGGCGCTGCTTGACGGGCTCGAGGCCCTTGAGCACCCGGATGGACGCTTCTGAATATTCGGTCTTGCGCGAGGCCATCGGCGACAGGGACATGGATGTTTATCCAGTATTTTAAGCGATCCGGCGCCCCGCTCGGGGACCGTGAACGCGCGTCGAACGGCTAGCGCAGGCCGCACATCTGCAACAGCACCGCGAAGTCGAGCACCATGTCCTGGCGCAGGTAGCCAGCAAAACTCAAGCCCAAAACGGCCGCGGCCGCCAGGATGCACGCGACCGCGGCGGCCCGGCGCCACACGCCCGGACGCGTGCCGGCCAGCCCGGACGGCGCTCGCGCCGACCGCATGTTCAAGCCAGCCCCCAGCGGGCCAGCGCAGCATCCACCACGCTCTCGCCCCATTCCTGGACGAAGTGGCCGGCGTGCGGCAGTTCGTGCAGCCCAGGGGCGCCGCGCAGCCCGGCAGCGAATGCGCGCATGGTGGGTGGGCTAAAGACCGGATCCTGCATGCCGCACGCCACGAAGCTCTCCCCTGTCCAATCGCGGGCGAACCAGTCGCGCGCCTGCAACGACAAGGCGATGGCGGCCCGGTCCGCAGGCGTGCCGCGCTGGGCATCGGGGACCAACGCGGGGAAGGCGCGCAACGCTGCCTTGTAGCGGGCGTCCGGAAATGGCGCATCGTACGCCGCGATTTCGCCAGCCGTCATGTCCGGCTTCCCCCTCGCCAGCAAGGCTCCCACCGGCAAGTCCGGCGTCCGCTCCGAGTACGCCCGCCAGGCGCGAAAGCCGTCCCCGATCTCCCCGGTGGCGAAGGCCGTATTCATCGCCAAGAGACGCTCGTAGCGAGCCGGCGCCGCCATCGGCAGGGTCAGCCCCAGCAGGCCGCCCCAGTCCTGGACCACCAGGCTCACGCGGGCCAAGTCAAGCCGCTCGACGAACCCGAGCAGCATCTGCCGGTGCCGCTCGAAGGCATGCCAGGCAGCGTCGACCGGCTTGTCCGAGCGGCCGAAGCCCGCCAGGTCCGGCGCAACGACTCGGAAGCCAGCCCGCGCCAGGCCCGGTAGCATCCGGCGGTACAGGTAGCACCAAGTCGGGTTGCCGTGCAGGCACAGGGCGATTGAGCGGGACGCATCTGCCGGTGCGGTGTCCAGGTAATGGATCCGCACGCCCTCCACGCCGGGCAGGTCGTCCAGCCAATGCGGTGCGAAGGGCTGCCCGGCCATCCCGGGCAGGCAGGCGAAGCGCTCATCGGGCGTGCGCAGCAGTTCCATGTCGGCTCCCGGGGATCAGATCGCGATCTGCGTTCCCATCTCGACCACCCGGTTGGGCGGCAACCCGAAGTAGTCGGCGACGCTGGTCGAATTCTGGAGCATCCAGCCGAACAACGACCGCCGCCAACCGAACAAGCCCCGCCTGGATTGCGACACGATGGTGGGCTTGCTGGTGAAGAAGGACGTGAGGTTCGGGTCGAGTTCCAGGCCGCGCTTGCGCACCAGCCGAAGCACGCGACCCAGGTCCGCCTCTTCGCGGAAGCCGAAGCGCGCCACCAACTGCCAGATGCCGTTGGCGGAGCGCAACAGCTCGATGCGGTCCTCGTCGGGCACGCGCGGAACGTCGTGGAACTCGACGGTCACGAACACCAGCGTCTCATGGACGACGTGGTTGTGCTTGAGGTTGTGCAGGAAGGCCGTCGGGAAGCCACGCGGCGCCGAACTGAAGAACACCGCCGCGCCCGGCACCCGGGCCGCGCGCCCCAACGCGTACTCGGTCTCTTGTGCGCGGCCTTGGGGACGGGCCATCTTGCGCGCCCGCATCAGTTCGGTGCCGCGGCGCCACGTGGTGAGGACGGTGAAGACCAGCACGGCCAGCACCAGAGGGAACCAGCCGCCCTCCAGGACCTTGGACAGGTTGGCGACCAGGAATGCGCTTTCGACGACGAGGAAAACGGCCAGCACGAAGAGCAGCACCGGGTTCGACCGGCCCGGCAGCAGCAACACGACGATCGCCAGGATGATGGTGCTGATGATGAGGTCGCCGTTCACCGCCACGCCGTAGGCCGCGGCCAGGTTGCTCGAAGAGCCGAACCCGACCACCAGCAACAGCACGATCGCCAGCAGCAGCCAGTTCACCAGCGGAATGTAGATCTGGCCCTGCGACTCGTCCGAGGTGTGCAGCACGCGCAACCGTGGCAGCAGGTTCAGCCGCGAGGCCTGCTGGGTCACCGAGAACGCCCCCGAGATGACGGCCTGCGACGCGATCACCGTGGCGACCGTCGCCAACAGCACCAGCGGCAGCACGAGCACGTCCGGCGCCAGCAGATAGAAGGGGTTCTTCGCCGCGGTGGGATCGCGCAGCACCAGCGCGCCCTGGCCGAGGTAGTTCAGCATCAGCGCGGGGAAGACGAAGGCGAACCACGCGCGCCGGATCGGCTTGCGGCCGAAGTGCCCCAGGTCGGCGTACAGCGCCTCGGCACCCGTCACGCACAGGAACACCGACCCCAGCGCCAGCAGCGCCAGGCCGGGGCGCTCGGTCGCCAACCTGACGGCGTGCATCGGGTTGATCGCCACCACGATCTCGGGCGATTGGGCGATGCTGGCCAAGCCCAACGCGGCCAGCACCGTGAACCAGATCACCATCACCGGTCCGAAGACGCGACCCACCGAGGCCGTGCCGTGCCGTTGCACGGCGAACAAGGCGATGAGCACCCCGCACGCGATCGGTAGCACCCAGTTCTCGTGCCCGGGCGCGGCCACGGCCAGCCCCTCGACCGCGGAAAGCACCGAGATGGCCGGCGTGATGACGGCGTCGCCATAGAACAGCGCCGCGGCGAACGCGCCGAGCGCCCCCAGCGTCCAGGTCAGGCGAGGCCGGTCGCGCGTGAGCCTCAAGCCGTAGGACAGCAGCGCGAGGACGCCGCCCTCGCCGCGGTTGTCGAAGCGAAGCATGAGCACGACGTACTTGAGCGACACGACGATCGTGACGGCCCAGAACATCAGCGAGAGGACGGCGAACACGTTCTCCCGGCTCAACGGGATCGCATGCTCGCCGTGGAAGGCTTCCTTGAACGCGTAGAGCGGGCTGGTCCCGATGTCGCCGAAGACGACGCCCAGCGCGGCCAGCAGCAAGCCGGCCGTGGGCGCGCGCGGGTTCAGGACTTGGGCGGGTCGTCGCCGCCGGGCAGGCGCGGGCGGCGAAGACCCTTGCGAACGATGGTGACCGTCGGAGCGGGCCCGGAAGACGGCCGGCGCCAGGGCGAGCGTTCCCCGCCGGGGGCCGCCTCGACGTCGCGCGGCGGGCGGGCCGCGAAGTCGCCCTCGCGCGGCGGACGAGGGGGTGCGTCGGCGGGATCGCGCGGCGGACGGGGAAACGAATCGCGCGGACCGTGCCGCTCGCCTTCGCGGGCGGGATCGCGCGGGCGACGCGGCGGACCGGTGTCGCGGCCGATGGTGCTGATGGCGTGGTTCTGGATGAGCACTTCGCCGTCGCGCGAATGCAGCAGCACCGAGTAACGGTCGAACGAGGCGATCCGGCCCTGCAGGCGGATGCCGTTGACCAGGTACAGCGTGACCGTTGCGCGCCCTTTTCGCAGGGCGTTGAGGAAGTCGAACTGCCCGGTCGGTGGCGGGATGTCAGGCATGGGAGGAAGAGTCTCGGTCCGCGAAGGGCGCGAGCCGCTAGTCTAAGCCAAGCCGGCGCGGGCGCGGCAAACCGCCGCCGATGTGGTCAGATGCGGCAAACCCACTCGGCCGCACGCCCGCCACCCCCATGCCCCGCCTCGATCCCCTGCCCTACGACCACACGCCGGAACTGGCGTCGCACTTCGACTTCTTCCTCGGCACCCTGGGTTTCGTGCCGAACAGCGTCCTCACGATGCAGCGGCGCCCCGCCTTGGTGCGCGCCTTCGCGCAGCTCAATGCCGCCGTGATGGACCCCGCTGGAACCGTTGACCTCGGCTTCAGACGCCTGGTGGGCCACGTCGCCAGCCATGCGGCCGGCTGCCGCTACTGCGAGGCCCACACGGTGCTGGGGGCGCGCAACTTCGGCGTGCCCGAGGACAAGCTCGTGGACCTGTGGACGTGGGCGACCAGCCCGCACTACAGCCCGGCGGAGCGGGTCGCGCTGGACTTCGCGCTGGCGGCCGCGTCGCAGCCGAACGCGGTCACCGACGAGCTCTTCGCCGCGATGCGGGCGCACTGGACCGAGGAGCAGATCGTCGAGATCCTCGGCGTGGCGGCCATGTTCGGCTTCCTCAACCGCTGGAACGACAGCATGGCCACGCCGCTGGAACCGGTGCCGACCGAGCTCGGCGGACGTGTCCTCGGCCCCGGCGGATGGAACCCGGGCAAGCATTCACGCTGAAGCGCGGCCGCCACGGCGCCCGGTGGCCGATCAGCGCTTCAGGACGCTCGACGGCGTTTCGCCGAAACGACGCCGGTAGTGCGCGCCGAAATGCCCGAGGTGGAAAAATCCGTGGCGGGCTGCGACATCCGCGACCAGGGCCGCGCGTCCGCCGGTGCCGGCGCGAGCGTGGGCGAGCAGTTCGGCACGCACGCGTTGCAGGCGCAGATCGCGCAGCCACGCCATCGGCGTGTCGCCCGTGTGCCGGCGGAAGGCCGCCTGCAGCGTGCGCGCCGCCACGCCCACGTGGTTGCACACGTCGGCCAAGGTCAGCGGGCGGTCGACGTGGGCACGCATGTAGTCCTGCGCCCGGCGCACCAGCCCGGGGATCACGTCGCGGCCGGGCGGGCGGCCGAGCACGGCCGACCAGTCGTGCGGCGCGGACAGCAACAACGTGCAGATCAGATGGCGTTCGGCCTGCTCGGCCAGCTGGGCCTGCTGGCTGATGGGCACCGGGCTGTCCAGGGCATCGCGCAGGTAGCCCACCAACGCCGACAGCCCGTGGAGCTCCGGCCGGGCCAGGTCCACGGCCAGATCGAACACCGGCCCCTGCTCGAGCGCCACTTGCAGCAGGGACTCCAACTGCATGCGCACCGCCTCCCGGTCCAGCCGCACGATCAGGTGCGGGCTGTCGTCATGCCACCGCATCGACAGGGGCTCCGTGGGGGATGGCAACGACGCCAGCGCGCCATGGGCCTCCATCCGCGTGTTGCCGCACCGGACGTCCGCACCCCCGCGCAACGGAATCTGAAGGAGGTAGAAGCTGCCTAGGCAACCCGGCTCGATGCGGACGGCCGCGCCGTACTGCACGTAGTTCAGGCTGACGTGCCGATGCAGCGGCGCGACATGGTGGCAGGCGTCCAGCCGGCCACCCCGCTCGACCGTCTCCAGCCGATGCGGGCAGAAGACGCGAGCCACGCGCTCGCGCGCTTCGTCCAGGTCGCGGCTGGCGAACAGCCGCCATCGCTCCAAGGGAAGCGTTGGCGACATCGGGGACGGGGAAGTCGGCATGGCGGTCCACCTCGGGAACGCGATTCGGCACTGGCTGCGGCGGGGCCGCGGGCCATCTTGCTGCGCGCGGTGGCGGCAAGCAAGAAAAAAACGTGAACCGGATCGCTCCTGCGCTTTCGGGATGACGCATCGGACGCGGCGCTTCCTAGACTGCGCCAGCGGCCTCGGGCGGCGCGCGGTGCGACCGGCCCGTGACGGACCGCGCACGGAGAGAGAGCCGCCATGTTCGAAGGACTGGACGGAAGGAGCGCCATCGTCACCGGTGGCGCGACGCTGATCGGGGCGGGCGTGGTCGAGGCGTTCCACCGCGCGGGCGCTCGCGTGGCGATCGCCGACATCGACGCCGAGCGCGGGCAGTCCCTCGCCCGCCGGCTGGGCGAAGGGGTGCGCTTCATCCAGACCGACATCGCCGACGACGCGCAGATGGCGGCGTGTGTCGCCCAAGCGGCCCAGGCGCACGGCGGGGTGCATTTCCTCGTGAACCTGGCCTGCTCGTATCTCGACCAGGGCATCGAGTCCGGCCGTGCCGACTGGCTGAAGTCTCTCGACGTCAACGTGGTCAGTGCCGCGATGGCCGCCAAGGCGGTGCGCCCGCACATGGTGGCGGCCGGTGGCGGCGCGATCGTCAATTTCACCAGCATCTCGGCCCGCGTGGCGCAGACCGGCCGCTGGCTCTACCCGGTCGGGAAGGCCGCGATGGCGCAATTGACGCGCAACATGGCCCTGGACCTGGCGGGCGACCGGATCCGCGTCAACAGCGTCTCGCCCGGCTGGACCTGGTCGGCCATCATGGACCAGCTGACGGATGGGGACCGCGCCAAGACGGACCGAGTCGCGGCCCCCTTCCACATGCTGGGCCGCGTGGGCGACCCCTCCGACGTGGCGCAGGTGGTGCTCTTCCTCTGCTCCTCGCAAGCCGACTTCGTGACCGGCGCGGACTGGGCCTGCGACGGCGGCTACTCGGCACTCGGACCGGAGGGCCGCGAGCCCGCCATCCCGAAGCTGATGTCCTGAATCCCGGCCGGAACACTGGAGCGCCATGCCATGCGAATCGCCATCGTCGGTGCCGGCTTCGCCGGCCTGACCACCGCCCGCACGCTGAAGGCTTTCGGCCACTGCGTCACCGTCTTCGACAAGACGCCCGACGTGGGCGGCGTGTGGAGCGCCACGCGCCGCTACCCGGGCCTCACCACGCAGAACCCTCGCGACACCTACGCGCTGTCGGACTACCCGATGCCGCGCCACTATCCCGAGTGGCCCACCGGCGAGCAGGTGCAGGCGTACCTGCATTCATACGCGGAGGACATGGGGCTGGAGCCGGATCTACGGCTGTCGACGGAAGTCGTCGGTGCCGTGCTGGACGAGACCCGCCGGCGCTGGACCGTGACGACGCGGCGGGCCGGCGACACCGGGACCGTGGGTGCCGGGCAGCCCACGGAAGTCGACGAGTTCGACTACCTGGTCGTGTGCAACGGCATCTTCTGCGAGCCCGCGGTGCCGCGCTTCGAGGGCGACCAAGCCTTCACGGCCGCAGGCGGGCGGGTCTGCCATACCAGCGGCTTCCACGACGCCGAAGCGGCGCGCGGCAAGCACGTGGTCGTCGTGGGATACGGCAAGTCGTCTTGCGACGTCGCGGCCGCCCTGTCGGATGTCGCGGCCAGCACCACGGTCGTGGCGCGCCAGCTGATCTGGAAGATCCCGAAGCTGCTCGCCAACAAGCTGAACTTCAAGGTCTTGTTGCTGTCGCGGATGGGTGAGGCGCTTTTCCGCTACATCCACCTGCGGGGAGTCGAGCGTTTCCTGCACGGCCCCGGCCGACCGATCCGCAACGCGATGGTGGGCAGCGTCCAGTCGGTGGTGACGCGGCAGCTGAGGCTCCGCCAGCTCGGACTGCATCCCGGGACGCCGCTGGAAACCATCGCCCGCAGCACCGTCAGCCTCGCCACGGACGGCTTCTACGATCGCGTCGCGAGCGGCCGCCTGGCCGTGCGGCGTGACTGCGAGATCCGCCAGCTTTCGGTGCGCGAAGGCAGACGATTCGCGCAACTCACCGACGGCAGCGAAGTCCCGGCGGACCTGGTCGTCTGCGGCACGGGCTTCCACCAGCGGGTGCCGTTCCTGGAGCCGTCGATCCTCGCGCGCGTGACCGATTCGCGCGGCAACTTCCGGCTCTATCGTTCGATGCTGCCGGTGGACGTGCCGTGCCTTGCCTTCAATGGCTACAACTCGTCCTTCTTCAGCCAATTGAACGCGGAGATCGGCGCGCTGTGGCTGGCTGCGCACCTCGCAGGCGGCCTGGCGCTGCCCCCTGCCACGGAGCAGCGCTCGACCATCGACGCGCGGCTGCGCTGGATGGAGGCGCGCACCGACGGCAAGCATTCGAAGGGAACGAACATCATCCCGTTCTCGATGCATCACATCGACGAACTGTTGGAGGACCTCGGGATGGATGTGAGCCGCGCGACACGCGTCAAGCAGTGGCTGACGGCCGTGGACCCCGGCGCCTATGCGCAGATGCTGCCGCGGCTGCTGGCGCGCCACGGCCCGCCACCGGCGCTCGACGGCACGCCACTGCGACAACGGCAGGTCGCAGCCTGAATGCGGCCGGCGGCTCGCCTAGGCCAACGCCTCGATCGCACGGACCAGCGCCTCGCTGCTCGCCGGCTTTCGCACCAAGGTGAAGCGCGCCTCCTGCTTGCGTGCGCCCTGCCCCGAGCCGTCTTCCACGAGGCGGCCTGGGTAGCCGGTCAGGAGGATCGCCGGCAAGGCCGGGTCGCGGAGCTGCGCGGAGCGGATCAACGCGAGCCCGTCGACGCCCGGCATCGACAGGTCCGTCACGAGGACGTCGGCGGCTCGGCCTTCTTCGAGCCACTGCATCGCGGACTCCGCGCCCTCGACGGCGTGCACCACGTAGCCGGCCTCGATCAACTGGAGCCGCACCGTCTCGCGCACGATGGCGTCGTCGTCCACGAGCACGACATGCTTGCCCCGCTCGCCGGTTGCATGGTGCGCGCCGTCGTCGTGCGGCCGTGCGCCGGCTTCGGCGTCGGGGCCTGAGGCCGGCAGCCAGAGTTGGACGGTGGTGCCGCGTCCGAGCACGCTGTGGATGGCGAGCTGCCCGCCCGACTGCTCGGCGAAGCCTCTGGCCATCGATAATCCGAGACCCGTCCCGTGGCCAACGGGCTTGGTCGTGAAGAACGGTTCGGACACGCGCGACAGCGTCGCCGCGTCCATCCCGCTGCCTTCGTCGACGACGTCGAGCCGGACGTACAGCCCGGGCTCGAGCATCGGCGCGGCTCGCGATCCATCGTTTGCCGTCGCCTCGGTGCCGGCGGCCACACGCTCGAGCGATGCCCTCAGCATGATGCTTCCGCCGGACGGCATGGCGTCACGCGCATTGGTGGCCAGATTCACCAGCACGGTTTCGAGCTGGCCGCGGTCCGCCAGCAGCGGCGGCAGCCCCGGTTCGACGGCGAGGCCGATGGCGATGTGGCCACCCAGCGTGTGGCCCAGCATCTCGCGCAGGCCGTCGAGCAGGGCCGCTGCATGGACCGGCTCGGCCGTCAACGCGTCCCGACGCGCGAAGGCGAGCAGGCGCCGCGTGATCGCGCTGCCGCGTTCGACGGCGTCCAGCGTCATGCGAGCCAGGCGCTGGACGAGTTCGGTATCCGAGGCGCGGCGCCCGACCAGCATCGATGCGCTCTGCACGGTCTGCAGCACGTTGTTGAAGTCGTGCGCGATGCCACCGGCCAGCCGCCCGAGCGCCTCCATGCGCTGCGCGTGCGCCAGCCGCGCCTGCGTCTCCTGGAGGTGGCGCGTGCGCTCCCCCACCAGCCGCTCGAGCGCGTCGCGGTCCCGGGCGAGAACGTCTTCGGCTTCCTTTCGCAGCGTGATGTCCACCGAGGCGCCGATCAGGCCGACGATGTCGCCTTCCGCGTCCCGGAACGGCGCCTTGGTGGACAACCACACGGCCGGCCTGCCGTCCGGCAGGCTGACCTGCTCCTCGACTTGCTCGGCGACGCCGCTGTCCATGACACGCCGGTCGTTGGCCATGATCACCTCGGCCTGGGCACGGTCGTCGAGGAATTCCGCGTCGGTCTTGCCGAGGTAGAACTCCGGCGGCTTGCCGATCAACGCCGTCGTGCCACGGTTGGACACCAGCATGCGCCCCTCGCGATCCTTGGCATACACGACGCCAGGCACGGCATCGGCGAAGGCCCGAAGGAGGCTCGTGGCACGGTCGCGCTCGGCTTCCAGCGCTCGACGCCGATCCACGTCCAGCAGGACCCCTGGAAAGCGCCGAGGCGTGCCGTCCTCGGCGAGGTCGACGTGGCCGTTCGCCTCGATCCAGCGGTACGCGCCATCCCGGCCGCGCACGCGATACTCGTGGCTGTAGCGTCCGCCGGCGGCCATCGCCTGCTCGATCGCCGCATGCAGCCCCGGCACGTCGTCCGGGTGGACGGTGGCGATCACCTGGGCCAGGGAAAGCCCATCGCGCCCCAGGGCGGGGTCGATGCCGAAGCTTTCCGCGAAGCGCTCGTCCACCGTGAAGCGGTCCGCGGGCAAATCCCAGTCCCACGTGCCGACGATGGCGCCGGCGGCCAGCGCGAGCTGCACCCGCTCCGCCGCCACGCGCGCCGCCTCGCTGCTTCGTTTCACAGCGGCTTCGGCTTCCCGCGCGGCGGTCACGTCGAAGTTCAGGCCGACCATGCGCTCGGCGCGGCCGTCCTGCCCGGGCATGACACGTCCATGACCGGCCAGCCAGCGCACCGCGCCATCGGGGTGGATCACCCGGAACTCGTAGTCGAAAACCCCGCTGCCGGCCTCGACGACGGCCGAAATGCGAGCACGCAGGCTCGCGACATCGTCCGGATGGACCAAGCCCAGCGCGCGGTCGCCCGTCATCGGGCCGTCGGCCGGGTCCACTCCGAACAACGCGTACAGTTGCGCGTCCCATTCCAAAACATCGTCGGCGAAATCCCAGCCGAAGACGCCCATGCGACCCGCCTCCAACGCGAGCTGCAGACGTTCCCGCGCACTGCGCAGCTTCGCCTCGGCGGCCACCGTGTCGGTCACGTCGCGCTGCGAGCCGATCACGCGCAGGGCGCGACCCTCGGCATCGCGCAGGATCTCGCGACGTTCCTCGATCAGGCGCGCCTCGCCGTCGGACGGGCGCAGGATGCGGTAGCGGCTGATGAGCGCGGCACCCTCGGAGAGATCGCCGTTGCGGCGCACCGTCGCCTCGCGATCGTCCGGATGGATGCGGGCGCGCCATTGATCGAAGGTCTCGCTGTTCCAGTCCGCGGGCAGTCCGTGCAGGGCAAGCTATCCCGCCGAATACTCGGCGCGGCCGGTCGCCACCTCCCAGACGAAGGAGCCCAGGCCGCCCGCACGCTCGGCGATCGACAGGCGCAGTTCGGAGCGCACGATGCGGTCGGCGACCGCGTGCTGCTGCGTCACATCGCGGAAGAAGACGACGATGGCGCCGTCGTCGGTCGGGAACGCGCGGGCATGGAAGGTCCTGTCCAGGGGCGCGTAGCGCTGCTCCGCTTCCGTGGGCACACGCTGGGCCATGCAGCGCTGGTAGGCCTGCCAGAAGGGTCCGCCGACCGCTTCCGGGAAGGCGCTCCACAGATCCTGTCCGGTCAGGTCGCGTCCGCCGGCCAGCAACGTCATCGCGTTGCGGTTCATCAGCGTCACCCGCCAGGCCGGCGTCAGCGCGAACACGCCATCGCTGGTGCTTTCGACGGCGGCCCGCAGCCGGGCTTCGCTGTCACGCAAGGCGCGTCCACGCGTCTCGACCGCTTCCTCCGCCTGTGCGAAGCCGCGTCGCAGCAGTTCCAGCTCGCGCACGGGGCTCTGCGACAGCGCGCGCGCCGACACGCCGCCCGAGCCACTGGCCAGCGCGTCGGCGTGGCGACCGAGCGCAGCGATCGGCACCAGCACGCGACGTGCCGCGAAGAACGCGAGCAGGCCGCCCAGGATCAAGGTCGTGGCGCCGCCCGCGGCCAGGGCCGCGGCGGGACCGCGCCACGCGGCGTCGAAGGCCGCGACCGGCTCGGCCAGATAAACCCGCCACCCGGGGATCTGCGGGACTGCGCGGAAGGCGATGACGCGCTCGACGCCATCCAGCGTCGGTGCTCGAAAGATCCCGGCCGTCTCGCCATCGGAATGCCGGCGCACCGCGGCGGACGCTTCGCGGCCGACGAACGATTCCTGGCCTGCCGCGTCCGAGCGCGCCACGATCACGCTTCGTGCGTCGACCAACGACGCGAACGTGCCGGCGCGCAACGTCTGTGCCGCCAGCAGCCTGTGCAAGTCATCCGGCGCGACGCGCACCGCGAGCACGAAGGGGATTCGACCATCGCGCAAGACCGGTACGGCCACGCCGACGACCGGTTCGCCCGACGCGGCTCCGCGTACCAGATTGGTGACGACCGGACGGCCCGTGCGGACCACGGCCTGGAACTCGTCCGCCGCCACTGCCCCGGTCGGCGCGCCTTCCGGCAAGCGCGTATTGACCAGCTGCCGCATGGTGCCCGCATCCAGCAGGGCCATCGAGGTCCCGATGCTGCCCGCCAGCCGGCGGGCCTCGGCTTCGAAGGCGGTCAAGTCGGGGCGCGGCCCATCCAGCGTGCGCGAAGCCGCGAGCGCGAGCGCCGCGCTTCGATAACCGGCGATCTCGCGATCGACGGCGAGCGCCAGCGCGGTGGCCGTGTCGGAAAGGCGCAGCTGCGCGGCGTCGATGCCCGCCGTCGCGGCTCGCCAAGTCGCGTACACCCCGACGCCAATGGCCGGCAACAGGACGACGAGCACGAGCGCGAGCATCAGGTGCCCCAGGCGTGTCCGCGGCAAGGGGGCGCTGGGCGCCACCGCTGCCGAAGGCATCGGCAGGATCTGGAGACTGGTGTCGTTCACGTCGTGGGCGAGGAGCGGGGCTGGCTGGACGTTCGAAAGATGCCAACGGGGTTGCCGCGATGCGCCGCTGGGCGAGGCGCGGCCACGTGCACACGCTGACCGTGTACTGCGGCGATGCGGACGAACGGCTCGCGGCTATGGACTCTCGGACTCGGGGTCGGGGTCGGCGCGGCGATCGACCTCCACTGCCGTCCCGTCGGGCACCGCCGGCGCATCGGACACCGGGACGACCAGCTCGATGGCGACCGATCGCTTCAGCGCCTCGGCCACGGAGGCCAACGTCGACAGCGTCAGGCTCGGGTCGGTCGGGTCGAGGAGCCGGTGGACAGCGCTGCGGCTCGTGCCCATGCGGCGAGCCAATTCGGCCTTGCTGATGCCGACCTCGGCCATGACGGCGCGGACTTGCGCCGTCAGTTGTGACTTGATGCGCACCGCGCATGCGGAGATGGCGGGGGCCTGGTCGAGGACCAGGCTGGGCGCGAGAGGCATCATGGTGGGGGGACGGCAACGGGCAGGACGTCAAGCGTACCAATTCCGGGACGCCTGTTGGCGCCAGGGCTGGCGCGGCCGATCACGAGACGTGCGCGCCTGACGACCGGTCGGCGGTCTGTCAGGACAGATCGGCGAGGTTGCCGCTCGGCGCGAAGCCCTGTGCGACGGGCATCTCGTTCATGGGCGACGCGTCTTCACGACGTGCGGCGCTGAGCGTGGCCGCGCGCACGCCCCGCATGCGGCGCTCGCACGCGAGAACCGACCTCGAAGACAACGGCGAACATGCTTGGTCGGCGCGTCACGTGTGGATCGCGCCCTGTGTCCACCGACGTACCCGATGCGGGACGATCGCGTGCGGTAGGACAAGCGTTGGCGGAGGGAGGGGGATTCGAACCCCCGAAGGGCTATTAACCCTTACACGCTTTCCAGGCGTGCGACTTAAACCGCTCATCCACCCCTCCGGACGGGCCGTGGCACCAGGCTTGGCAGGCAAGTCGCTGGTGCCCCAACCGCGGCAGCCGCGCATTGTATCAAAGCGCGAAGGCCGCCCGCGGCGACATGCCGGGGGCGGCCTCCTGTCACGCATCGTCACCGTCACCGACGCCGATGCGGCGCCGGTGACGGTCGGCTCACACCGCCGGCCGCAGGTTCGGGTACCGGACGTTCTCGACCATCATCTGCGTGGCGCGCGAAGGCGCTGGCGTCAGCAGGCTGACGATCACGATGATCGCGAAGCCCAGCGGTACGCCGAACAGGCCCGCCGAGATCGGCTGGATGTCCCACCACAGGTAATCAGCGATGGGACCTTCGACGCCGAAGATCTTGCGCAGCCAGGGCTGCGTGGTCGCCATGTAGTAGAACGTGGTGACGAACCCGGCGATCATGCCCAGCGTGGCCGCGATGCCGGTGGTGCGCTTCCAGAAGATCCCCAGCACCAATGCCGGGAAGAAGCCCGCCGCAGCCAGCGAAAACGCCGCCGACACGAGGAACAGGATGTCCGCCGGCTTCTGCGCGGCCACCGACGCCGCGAGCACCGCCACGATCAGCAGCAAGACCTTCGAGATCAGCACGCGGCGCGCGGTCGGCGCGTTCGGGTCGATCATCTTGTAGTACAGGTCGTGCGACAGCGCGTTGGCGATGGTCAGCAGCAAGCCGTCCGCGGTGGACAGCGCCGCCGCAAGGCCACCCGCCGCCACCAGGCCGGAGATGACGTAGGGCAGCCCCGCGATCTCGGGTGTCGCCAACACCACGATGTCGCCGCCGATGGCCAGTTCGGCCCGCTGCACGATGCCGTCGCCGTTGACGTCGGTCAACGACAGCAGTGTCGGGTCCACCCTCTGCCACGACTGCACCCACGCCGGCAATTGCGAGAACGCCGTTCCCACCAGGTCGTTGTACACGACGTACTTCACCAACACCGCCAGCGCCGGCGCCGTGAAGTACAACAGGAAGATGAAGAACAGCGACCAAGTCACCGAGCTTCTGGCTTCCTTGACGGACGGCGTCGTGTAGTACCGCATCAGGATGTGAGGCAGCGCCGCCGTGCCCACCATCAGGCAGAAGACCAGGGCGAGGAAGTTCTTGCGCGCGATGTCGCGCGCCTGTTCGTCCTTGCCGGGGAAGGCCTCTCCATGCCTGGACAGCGGTGCGCCGCGCGCAGCCAGCGCTTTCTCCTTGGTCCATGCATCGCGCGCGGCGGCTTCGTCCTTCGGATACTTGGCCAGCGCGTCCTCGGCCCGCTTGATCTGGTCGGCCGGCGCGTTCGCGGTCCGAAGCGAGACGACCTGCCGCTCGAGATCGGCGCGGCCGGCGGCGAACGATGCGGGCACGTCCTTCAGCTTGTCGTCGGCAGCCTTGGCGCGATCCGTGAAGATCTTGCGGACCTCGTTTTCCTTGGGGTCGGCGATCAGCTTCTCTTCCAGCTGCGTGACCTTCTGCAGCTGCTGGCCGTAGACCAACTGCGGGATCGGGATCCCGGTCTGCTTCACGCTCAGCCACACCACCGGGATCATGTAAGCGATGATCAGGATGATGTACTGCGCCACCTGGGTCCACGTGACCGCCTTCATGCCGCCCAGGAAGGAGCACACCAGGATGCCGGCCAAGCCCAGGAACACGCCGATGGTGAAGTCCACGCCGGTCAAGCGCGTCGTGATGAGCCCCACGCCGTAGATCTGCGCCACCACGTACGTGAAGGACACGAACACGGCGATCACGATGCCGACGAAGCGCGGCACGTGGCCGCCGTAGCGCGCGCCCAGGAAGTCCGGAATGGTGAACTGCCCGAACTTGCGCAGGTAGGGCGCCAGGAAGAGCGCGACCAGCACGTAACCACCCGTCCAGCCCATGATGAAGGCCAGCCCCGAATAGCCCTGCAGGTACAGGCCGCCGGCCATGCCGATGAAGGAGGCGGCGCTCATCCAGTCGGCGCCCGTGGCCATCCCGTTGAACATCGCGGGCACGCGACGTCCGGCGACGTAGTACTCGGCCGCGTCGTTGGTCCGGCTCATGATGCCGATGCCGGCGTACAAGAGGATGGTGGCCGCGAGGAAGACGTAGCCCATCGTCGCCCGCGGCAAACCGGCCTGCTCCAGGATGGCCAGCGCGATCACGAAGATCGCGAAGCCACCCGTGTACCACGTGTAGACCTTCTTCAGCTGCGCCTTGAAGGCGCGCTGCGATTGGACGTTGGCACTCATTCCTCTTCCTCCTCGGCCACGCCGTATTCCTGGTCCAGCCGGTTCATGTAGCGCGCGTAGTACCAGACGATCAGGACGTACACCACCAACGCGCCCTGCGCGGCCACCCAGAAGGAAAAGGGCCAGCCGAAGAAGTTGAAGCTCAAGTCCCTCGCGAAATAACCCACTCCGTAGGTCACCAAGAACCAGATCGCCATCAAAACGGCGGTCACCTTCAGGTTCTTGTTCCAGTACTCCTCCTGCCTTTGTGTCAGTTCCACGGTGCTCTCCTCGTTGTCGTTCTCACGCTGGTCTCCTCTCTGGAACGTCGTGGTTACGGCTCTTGGATCTTGGGCGGTCCTGCGGCAGGGTCGGCCGCATCGGTCGAGTCAGCCGGCATGCCGATCTCGCGGGCCAGTTGCGTGGCCACCTGCGGCTCGAACTGCGCCAGGCGGCGCACCATCTTCTCGGCGTCGGCGCGCTGGCCCAGGCGGGCGTGCACGTGGCCGAGCTGGTACCAGCCGAAAGGGCTCATGGGCTGCAGCTTGGTGTTGCGGGTCAGCGGCTCGACGGCTTCTTCGAGCCGGCCCGTCTGCATCAGGGAGATCCCCTGCCCGTACCATGCGCGGTCGAGCTTCGGGTCCAGCGAGACCGCGCGCGCGAAGGCCGCGAGCGCTGCGTCGTGGTCGCCGTTCTTCTGTCGCAGAAAGCCGAGGTTGAACCACGACGCCGCGTTGGACGGATCCCTGGACACCGCCTGGTCGAGCAGGTCGATCGCCTCGCCCGTGGCACCGCGCTGGGCGGCGAGGTGCGCCACCGACGCCAGCACGCGCGGGTCGTCCGGACGCCTGGCCTGGATGCGCCGCCAGTAGCCCAGCGCCGCGTCGTCTCGGCGGAAGAGCAGCGCGCAGGTCGCCATCTGCCGCCACCACCAGGTGGCCAGCGACGCGCCGCTCATGCCGCCACGCCCTTGGCACGCAGCAGGTGGTCCGCGCCCAGCCAGATCACCGCGATCCACAACCAGAACAACAACAGGAAAGCCACCAGCGGAACATGCCGGTCGACGACCGCCGAAGGCGTGATGGCGCGGGCGGCGCGGACCACCGGCGACGTCAGGAAGGTGAATGCACGATAGACCGGATTGGTCTGGTGCCGACCGAAGCTCAACACGCGCACCAGGCCCTGGCCGAGCAGCAGGAAACCCGCGAACTCGATGAGCCCCTTGATCATGACCACGAGCGTTGTCATCGCAGCCTGTCTCCTCTCGATTGACTCCTGAACCCATGGGACCGTTCATGGCCGGCCCTTCACGAGCATTCGCGCGGCTGGCCCGTCGGCCGGACCGCGCACGCGCGGCGGTCGACTCGACGACCCCGCGCGACGACTCAGCTCACCGACCCGAGGTCAGCGCACCTCCTTGAGTTGGTCCAGGATGGCCGGGTTCTCGAGCGTGCTGGTGTCCTGCGTGATGGATTCGCCCTTGGCGATGGAGCGCAGCAGGCGGCGCATGATCTTGCCGGAGCGCGTCTTGGGCAGATTGTCGCCAAAGCGGATCTCCTTGGGCTTGGCGATGGGGCCGATCTCGCGCGCCACCCAATTGCGCAAGTCCACCGCCACCTTCGCGCCGGCCTCGCCGTGCGGACGCGCGCCCTTCAGCACCACGAAGGCGACGATCGCCTCGCCGGTGAGGTCGTCCGGACGCCCGACGACAGCGGCCTCGGCGACCAGCGGATTGGCGACCAGCGCGGACTCAATCTCCATCGTGCCCATGCGGTGGCCCGACACGTTGAGCACGTCGTCGATGCGGCCCGTGATGGTGAAGTAGCCGGTGTCCTTGTTGCGGATGGCACCGTCGCCGGCCAGGTAGTAGCCGCGCAGCTCATCCGGGAAGTAGCTCTTCTTGAAGCGCTCCGGGTCGCCCCAGATGGTGCGGATCATGGAGGGCCAGGGCTTCTTCACGACCAGGATGCCGCCCGTGCCGTTGGGCAGGTCGCCCCCGGTCTCGTCGACGATGGCGGTGGTGATGCCCGGAAGCGGCAGCGTGCACGAGCCCGGCACCAACGGGGTGGCCCCCGGCAACGGCGTGATCATGTGGCCGCCGGTCTCGGTCTGCCAGAAGGTGTCGACGATGGGACAACGCTCGCCGCCGACGTTCCGGTAGTACCACATCCACGCTTCGGGATTGATCGGTTCGCCCACCGAGCCCAGCAGCCGAAGGCTGGACAGGTCGTACTTGGTGGGGTGGTGCTGCGGCGACGCTTCGCCGGCCTTGATCAGCGATCGGATGGCCGTGGGCGCGGTGTAGAAGATGGTGCAGCGATGGCGCTGGATCATCTCCCAGAAGCGCCCCGCGTCCGGGTAGGTGGGCACGCCTTCGAAGACGATCTGCGTGGCGCCGACCGCCAGCGGGCCGTACGCCACGTAGGTGTGCCCCGTCACCCAGCCCACGTCGGCCGTGCACCAGAACACGTCCTGCGGCTTGATGTCGAAGGTCCACTTCATCGTGAGCATGGCGTGCAGCAGGTAGCCGCCCGACGCATGCTGGACGCCCTTGGGCTTGCCGGTGGACCCGGAGGTGTAGAGCACGAAGAGCGGGTGTTCGGCGTCGACCCACTCGGGCGCGCACTCGGCCGGTTGGCCGGCTTCCAGCTCGTGCATCCACACGTCGCGCTGCGGGTCGAAGGCGACGTCGCCGCCGGTGCGGCGGTACACGATCACCTTGCGGATCGCTTCGCAGCCGCCCAGCGCGAAGGCTTCCTCGACCGCCGGCTTCAGCGGGATGGCCTTGCCGCCACGCTGCTGCGCGTCGGCGCAGATCACCAGCGAAGCGCCCACGTCGACGATGCGTTCCTGCAGCGACTTGGCCGAGAAGCCGCCGAAGACCACCGAGTGCGTGATGCCGAGCCGAGCGCAGGCCTGCATGGCCACGACCGCCTCGATGGACATGGGCATGTAGACGATGGCCCGGTCGCCCTTCTTGTAGCCGAGCGACTTCAGGCCGTTGGCGAAGCGGCAGACGCGCGCGTGGAGATCCCGGTAGGTGATGGGCGTGACGGTGCCGTCGTCGGCCTCGAAGATGATGGCGGTCTTGTCGGCGGTGGCGCTGCCCAGGTGCCGGTCCAGGCAGTTGTGGGAGACGTTGAGCTCGCCGTCGTCGAACCAGCGGTAGAACGGCGCATCGCTGTCGTCGAGCACACGCGTGAAGGGCTTGTGCCACAGCACTTGCTCACGGGCCATCCGGGCCCAGAAGCCGGCGTGGTCGCGCTCGGCTTCGTCGCACAGCGCGCGGTACTGCTCCATGCCGGACACGGTGGCCTGGCGTGCGAACGCCTCCGGGGGCGGGAACACCCGGGTCTCCTGCGTGGCCGATTCGAATTGAGCCGTCATCTCCTCCGTGCTCCCCTGCTGGATGCGCGGTGCGGGAACGTGACCCGGCCGCTGCGGTTGATGAAGTTATGAAGCCGTGCTTACTCGAGTCTTACTATAGGCTTACGCCGATGGACGCATACCTGGATGGCGCACCCGGCGGGCTCGAGGGCAGCCTATGCGCGACGGCTTACGCGGTCCTTGCCGGGGGATGGACGGCGTGCGGCGCATGCGTGGAACCGACGCCGGCACCTACAATCCGCGCGCGGCCCGAGGCCCGCGGTACAATAAGCTAACCCATTGAAAGCCTTGCGAATATCGATGACCACTATCAAGCAGGCCGACCTCGTCCAATCGGTGGCGGACGCGCTGCAGTTCATCAGCTACTACCACCCGGCCGACTACATCCGGCACTTGGCCCGCGCCTACGAGCGCGAGGAAAGCCCGGCCGCCAAGGACGCGATCGCGCAGATCCTCACCAACTCGCGCATGTGCGCCGAGGGGCATCGCCCCATCTGCCAGGACACCGGCATCGTCAACGTCTATCTCAAGATCGGCATGGACGTGCGATGGGAAGGCTTCACCGGGTCGCTCGAAGACGCGGTCAACGAAGGCGTGCGCCGCGGCTACCTGCATCCTGACAACGTGCTGCGCGCCTCGGTCGTGGCGGATCCGCACTTCGAGCGCAAGAACACCAAGGACAACACGCCGGCCGTCATCCACATGCAGGTGGTGCCGGGCGACAAGCTCGACGTCACCGTGGCGGCCAAGGGCGGCGGCAGCGAGAACAAGTCCAAGTTCGCGATGTTGAACCCGTCGGATTCGCTGGTCGACTGGGTGATGAAGACCGTGCCCACGATGGGCGCGGGCTGGTGCCCGCCCGGCATGCTGGGCATCGGCATCGGCGGCACCGCCGAGAAAGCGATGATGATGGCCAAGGAGTCGCTGATGGAGCCGCTCGACATGCACGAGCTGCTCGAGCGCGGGCCGCGTTCCAAGGTCGACGAGCTGCGACTCGAGCTCTACGAGAAGGTCAACGCGCTGGGCATCGGCGCGCAAGGCCTGGGCGGCCTGACCACGGTGCTGGACGTCAAGATCGCCACCTATCCCACCCATGCGGCCAGCAAGCCGGTCGCCATGATCCCGAACTGCGCCGCCACGCGCCACGCGCACTTCGTGCTCGACGGCTCGGGGCCGGCGATGCTGGAGGCGCCGTCGCTCGACCTGTGGCCCGACGTGGACTGGAGGCCCGACACCGAGAAGAGCAAGCGGGTCGACCTGGACACGCTCACGCGCGAGGAAGTCTCCTCGTGGACGCCCGGGCAGACGCTGCTGCTGTCGGGGCGGATGTTGACGGGCCGCGATGCGGCGCACAAGCGCATCCAGGACATGCTGGCGCGCGGCGAGAGCCTTCCCGTCGACTTCGCCAACCGCGTCATCTACTACGTCGGCCCGGTGGATCCGGTGCGCGACGAGGCGGTCGGCCCGGCGGGCCCGACCACGGCCACGCGCATGGACAAGTTCACCGACATGATGCTCGATCGCACCGGCCTGATCGCGATGGTCGGCAAGGCCGAACGCGGACCCGTGGCGATCGACGCGATCCGCCGCCACCGCGCGGCCTACCTCATGGCGGTGGGCGGGGCCGCGTACCTGGTGTCGAAGGCCATCCGCTCGGCCAAGGTGGTGGGCTTCGCCGACCTGGGCATGGAGGCGATCTACGAGTTCGACGTGCGCGACATGCCGGTCACCGTGGCGGTCGATTCGGAGGGCACTTCCGTCCACCAGACCGGCCCGAAGGAGTGGCAAGCCCGCATCGGCAAGATCCCGGTCGCGCTGGTCTGACGCGGCCGCGTGGCTGCCCTAGCCTGCCCCGGCCACCCCGCCCCGGCGCGGCAGGTGCAGGTACCAGCCATCCGGTTCCAGATGGAGCCGGCCGTGCGCGGGGCCGCGCCCTGACAAGAGGCCTGCGAAGAGCGCCGGCTTGCGGACCTCCGCACGTGCCACGTAGGCCACCGCCCGCAGTTGCGGCCACCCCTCCACCGCGAGGCCGCCGACCTCGTCCTCCGTTCGCTCGACGCCCAGCGCGACGGCTTCGGCGTCGACCTCGTTCCCGGGCTCCGGAAGCAGCACGACCGCGAGGCCCGACGGTTCCGCGGCGAGCGGGGCGAGCGACCCGACCTTGGCGCTGGACCACAGCCTGACCAGGTACGCGTCGTACCGGGTCCAGTCGTCCGCCCCCGGGTCCGCTCCCCCGGCAGACGATTCCGTGCGCGCCGGCGCGGGCCGCACCACGACCGGCGGCGGCTCGGTGCCGGCAGGCGCGGTTCCGCCCGGAGGCACCTGCGAATGCGGATCGTTCGCTGGGCCGCCCTCCGCGGGCGCGGCACCGAGCGCGAGCGGCAGCTGCTCCGAGGAGCGCACCGCGCGCGCGCCGGCACCGCGGCGCCCGGCGCTGGCGCGCGTCTCCAGCGCGACCGCGAGCGTCACGGCCCGGTCGATGTCGTCGACCATGGCGCGCTGCGTCGCTCGACTGGGTGCGTCGTCGCCCCAAGCAGCGCACCAGCGGGCCACCAGGGCGTCGCCCGGCGATGCGGCAGGTGCGCCCTGACCGGTCGACGCGGGCGGCACGACCGGGCCGCGCCCGCCGGGCTGCACGCCGTCTTCGGTGGCGTGGCCTTCGGCGCGCACCGCCATCGCGAGGTCGGCACGAAGGTATTCGACGTCGCTCGACCGGCTGCGGTCGGTGCGCCAGCGCGGCGCGGCCTCCTCCAATTGGCAAGCTTCGTCGGGGAGGGCCAGGTACACCCGCTCGGGCGCGCGCGGCGCGGCGTCGGTCTGGTCGTCGTACACGGGCTGCATCGATCGCAGATGGGGTCGATGCAGCCGAAGAAAAAGGGTCAGAGCGCGGCGATCCCTGCGCGTGCGATCTGCGCGTCCTCGCTGGACTTCACGCCCGACACGCCCACGGCGCCGATCACGTGACCATCGGACACGATCGGGACGCCACCCTCGAGCATCGCCTCGAGGGTCGGGGCCGACAGGAACGACATCCGGCCGCCGTTGATCATGTCCTCGTAGTCCTTGCTCTCGCGGCGCCCGATCGCAGCGGTGCGGGCCTTGTTGGGCGCGATCTGGGCGGACACGGGTGCCGCGCCGTCGAGCCGCTGGAGCCAGAGCAGGTGACCGCCATCGTCGCAGATGGCGATCGTGACGGGCCAGTTGTTGGCCTGCGCTTCCCGCTCGGCAGCGGCTGCGATGCGGCGGACGTCGTCGGCGGTCAACATGGGGCGGGTGATCATGGCGTCTTCGCGTTCCTGGGAGACTTGGAAAGCGCCGCAGTGTACCGACTGCGGCGGGCCGCGCCCGGCGGCGCCGCCTGGACGCCGCGGTAGCCTCGCCGCGTCAGGCCTGCAGGGCCGCGCGACGCCCGCGCTGCATGTCGATCGGCCCGACCATGGCCAGGCTGGCCAGGAAGAAGACGCCCGTGCACAGGATCGCGAGCCGATGGTTGCCGTCGGTGGCCCACGTGACCACGCCATAGGTGACCGGCCCGACGATGGAGGCCAGGCGGGTGGCCAGGCCCCACAGTCCGTAGAACTCCCCCAGCCGGCCCGGCGGGGCGAACAGCCCCACCAGCGCGCGGCCGCAGGACTGGCTCGATCCCATGCACAGCCCGGCCAGCGTGGCCGCCGCCCAGAAGGCCGTCGCCGTGGTGGCGGACGCCGCTACGGCGACCGTGACGATCCAACCGACGAGGGTCGCCGCCAAACCGCCCCGCGAGCCCAGCCTGTCCTGCGAGTAACCGAAACCGAAGGCCCCGGCCGCGGAGGCCACGTTCACCACGAAGATGAGCGCCATCGTTTGCGGGGTGTCGAAGCCCATCACCTCCTGCGCGTAGACGGCGGCCAGTGTGATGACCACGGCGATGCCGGCCTGGTAGCAGGCGCCGCAGGCGAGCAGCCAGCCGAAGTCGCGGAAGCGGCGCGCGTCGCCGAGCGTGGCCCGCAGGCGCGTCCACGAGCTCGACGATCCGGTGCCGCTGCCGCTGCCGCTGCCGGTGCCAGTGCCAGGGCCGGGGCCGGGGCCAGTGCCGGTGCCGGTGTCGGTGTCGGGGCCGGGGCCGGGGCCGGCAGCGACCGATCGCTCGCGCAGCCACGCGAACGTGACGAGCGCCGCTGCGCCGTACACGCCCGCGGTGATCAGCATCGCCACCGGCACGAACTGGTCGGCCGTCTGGCCCTGAGCCTGCGCGGCTAGCACCCAAGCCAGGGACAAGCCCAGGCTGGTCATGCCGCCCAAGTAGCCGAAGCTCCAGCCCCAGCCGGAGACCCTGCCGATCGAATCGGGGCGGGCCAGTTCCGGCAGGAAGGCGGCGATCATCGTGTCGCCGAGGCTGTAGAACACGTTGGACGCGACGATCGCGAAGACGGCCAGGGCAAGGTCCCCACGGCCCACCAGCGCGAGCATCGCGGTGGCGGCGACGCAGCCCGCCGTGAAGAACCCGAGCAGCCGCTTCTTGGCGGCGCGGGCGTCGGCCCACGCGCCGGCCAGCGGCGCCGCCACCATCGCGATCGCGTAGGACACCGCGAGCGTCAGGGTCCAGGCGAGCGTCCCCCACGGCGCGCCTTGCGCCACCACGCCGACGAAGTACGCATTGAAGACGGCGGTGAGCACCACCGTGGTGTAGCCGGAGTTCGCGAAGTCGTACATCGACCAGGCGAACACCTCGCGACGGCGTACCCCGGGGTTGAGCGCGGAGCCGGCCAACCCGCCTCGCCTAGCCGGAAAGGCCAGCGACCGGCGCGGCCAGGCCGCGCGTGGGGCGCAGGTGTCCGCGCCAGCGGTACCACATCAGGCCCACGTGCTCGTGCAGCGCGAGCCAACTGGTGCGCAGCGCGTTCGCCGACGGCAGCCACGCGGCCGTGCGGTCGGCGCGCTGCGAGAAATAGCCCGTGGGCACCGCCACGACCTCGAAGCCGGCCGCCGTGAACGCCGCGGCGGCGCGCGGCATGTGATACGCGTGGGTGACGAGGAGGATGCGCCGCACACCGGCCGGCTGCAGCGTGGACCGCAGGCCGCTGGCGTTTTCAGCCGTGTCCAGCGCGCCGCGTTCGGCCCAGCGCACGGTGGCGCCCATCACTTCCGCCGACCTCGACATCAGCTCGGCCTCGGGAGTCTCGTTGCCGTCCGGGGTCCCACCGGTGACGGCGATGGGCAGGCCGGTGATGCGCTGCGTCCTCACGCCGGCCAGGATGCGCGCCAGCGTCAGCTCGTTGACCGCCTCGCCGCCGGCTTCGTCGAGCGCATTGCGGCGCGCCCCGCCCCCCAGCACCACGATCGCCTGGGGCCGGGTGCCGAGCGGCTGTCGCAAGAGCGCCTTGAGGGCATCGGGCCCGACCGGCGCGTACATGCGCTCCAGCGGCCCGGCCAGCGCGCTGGCCACCGCCGGCAGCGAGGCCAGGCCCAGGGTCCCGCCCCCGATGATGGAGAGGGTCAACGCCACCAGCGGCAGGCCGCGGCGCAGCAGGAGCGCGAGCAGCAGCAGGAGCACCGGGCCGCCCGGGGGCAGCACCAGCGCGTCGAAGAGCCGCTTGAGCAGGATCGCGTCCATGGACCCGCGATACTACTCGGCCCGGACCACGAAACACGTGACCATTGCCCGCCGCGCCCCATCGGGCGCGCACGCGGGGCGGAATCAGGCGTTCCGGGCGATTCGCAGTTGGTCCAGCGTGCCCGGATCCTCGATGGTCGTCAGGTCGCCGGGATCGCGGCCTTCGCAGACCGCCTGGATCGAGCGGCGCAGGACCTTGCCCGAGCGCGTCTTGGGCAGCGCGGTCACGAAGTGCACCCGCGCCGGCCGGGCCACGGCCCCGAGCTGCCGGTCGACGGTCGCCATCAGATCGCCTTCCAGCGCCAAGCGCGCGGAATCCGTGGCGATCATCGACGGGTCGCGCGGCACGGCGAAGGCCACCGCCACCTGCCCCTTCAGCGCGTCGGCGACCCCCACCACGGCGCACTCGGCCACCGCCGCATGGCTCGACAGCGACTCCTCGATCTCGCGGGTGCCGAGCCGGTGGCCGGCCACGTTGATCACGTCGTCGGTGCGCCCGAGGATGAACCAGTAGCCGTCCTTGTCCCGCACGCCCCAGTCGAAGGTCGAATAGACCAGCCGGTTGGGCACGCTCTCGAAGTAAGTGCGCACGAAGCGCTCGTCGTCGCCCCAGATGGTCTGCATGCACCCGGGCGGCAGCGGCGGCACGATCGCCACCACGCCCTTCTGGCCGGGCCCGATCTCGCTGCCGTCGCGCTCGTCCAGCAGGCGCACGTCGTAGCCGTACATCGGGACCCCGGGGCTGCCGAAGCGGGTGGGCGAATCCTCCACCCCCTTGGCCACGGTCAGGATCGGCCAGCCGCTCTCGGTCTGCCAGTAGTTGTCGATCACCGGACGACCCAATCCGTCCTGGATCCAGCGGGCGGTGGGCTCGTCCAGCGGCTCGCCGGCCAGGAACAGCGCCGACAGCGACGATGTGTCGTAGCGGGTCAGGAGCGCCGGGTCCTGCTTCTTCAGCACTCGCACGGCGGTGGGTGCCGAGAACATGACGGACACGCGGTACCGCTCGACCAATCGCCAGAGGATGCCGCCGTCGGGCCGCACCGGCGTGCCCTCGTACATGATGGTCGCCATGCCCGCGATCAACGGTCCATAGACGATGTACGAGTGCCCGACGACCCAGCCGATGTCGCTGGTGCAGAAGTACGTGCCACCGGCCTCGCCACGGAAGATGTGCTTCATGGAGGCGGCCAGCGCGACGGCGTACCCGCCGATGTCGCGCTGCACGCCCTTGGGGCGCCCGGTGGTGCCGGACGTGTACAGGATGTAGCTGGGTTCGTTGGACTCCATCCACTCGACGGGCACCCGGGCGTGCGCATGGCGCTCGCGCAGCGGCGCCCAGTCGACGTCGCGTCCCTCGACGCGGTGCATCGGCGCGAGGCCGCGGTCCACGAGCAGGACGTGCTCGGGACGCACCGTGCAATGCTCGATGGCTTCGTCCAGCAACGGCTTGTAGGCGATGACCTTGCCCGCGCGGCTGCCGGCGTCGGCGCTGACGATGAGCTTGGGGCGGGCATCATCGATCCGCGAGGCCAGGCTCACGGCGGCGAAGCCGCCGAACACGACCGAATGGATGGCCCCGATGCGCGCGCAGGCCAGCATCGCGAACACCGCTTCGGGGATCATCGGCATGTACAAGAGCACCCGGTCGCCGCGGCCCACGCCCAGCTCGCGCATCGTGGCGGACATGCGCTGCACCTCGTCGTGCAGCTGACCGAAGGTGTAGGTGCGCTCGGCGTCGACCTCGGTCGACACCCAGATCAAGGCGGGCTGGTCGCGGCGTTCGACCAGGTGCCGGTCGACCGCGTTGTGGCAGAGGTTCGTGGTGCCGCCCGCATACCAGCGCGCGAAGGGCGGCGGCTTGGCACCTTCGGCGCGGGTGTCGCCGTAGTCCAGCACGCGGTCGTGCGGACGGTGCCAATCGATGAGGGCCGCCTGCTCGGCCCAGAAGCCCTCCCGGTCGTCGATCGAGCGACGCCAGAACGCGTGGTAGTCCATCCCCATGTGTCTCCTCCGTTCGGCAGCGTGCCGGTCGTGCCGGCCTGCGTATCGTGGTCGGCACCCCTTACCACGGACTGACGATCCTGACCACCCGTCCGGGCATCGGGTCATCTTTGACAGCCCATGCACCTTGCGTCTAGCCTTCGGCCCATGTGGGGACCCTTGATTCGACTGGCGGCGTGCTGCGTCCTGCTCACGGCCGCGACGACCGGCTGCGCCGGACCGGGCGGGCCGCAGGCCGATGGCGCGCGCGCGGCATCGTCGGCATGGCGTGGCGTCGCGTCGGCCCAGCCGTCGGGCACGCCGTCTGGCTCGGCACCGGCCGATGGCGACCGGCGCGCGGAAGTCGTGATGCGCGCCCTATCGTTGCTCGGCGTCAACTACAAGTTTGGCGGCAGCACACCCGAAAGCGGGCTGGACTGCAGCGGACTGGTGCGGCTGGTCTTCCGCGACACGCTGGGAACGCTACTGCCCAGGCGCAGCGAAGAGATCAGCCGCAGCGCCCACGCCATCGAGGCGCGCGACCTGAAGCCCGGCGACCTGGTCTTCTTCGACACGCTGCGGCGAGCGTTCTCCCATGTCGGCATCTACATCGGGAACAACCAGTTCGTCCACGCGCCGTCGTCGGGTGGACAGGTGCGCGTCGAGCATCTGGGCGGCGCCTATTGGCAGGCGCGGTTCAACGGCGCACGTCGGCTGGCGGCCTTGTCCGAGTCGCCGGATGCGCGCATCGCGCCGATCACGGACCCGCGCTTGGACCTGCGTGGCGCGCTGCGCTTCGAGAGCGGCTTCGACGCAGGCATCGACCCCCGCTACTGAGGCGCAGGGCACGCGTTGTCTCGGGGTCCGCCCCGCCGGCGGCGGTGCGACCGCTGACAGCTACGACCGCTGACCGGCATCACGGGCGCGCGAGCTTGGCCAGCGCCGACGCCATCGCGCGCTCGCCCTCTTCGATCGCACGCACCCGGGCCTCGAATGCCGCTGAGCCGAGATCGCCGATCGGCGGCCGGACCACGAGCTGTGCCTCGGCGAGCTCGTGCGACGCGATGGAGCGGCCCATGATCGCGAAGGTCTGCAGCAGCACCTGCGCCATGGATCCCGTTTCCTGGAACTGCGGCTGGGCCGAGATGTCGACCGCGATCACGAATTGGGCGCCGAGCTCGCGGCAGGTGCGCACCGGCACCGGGCTGACCAGGCCGCCATCGACGTATTCCCGTCCCCCGAGCGCCACCGGCTCGAACAACCCCGGCACCGCGCTGGAGGCCCGCACGGCCAGCCCGGCGTCGCCCGTGCGGAAGACCACTTTCCGGCCGTTGTAGAGGTCGGTCGCCACGGCGGCGAAGGGCTTGGCGAAGCGCTCGATCGGTCGGCCGCCCACGTGGCGGTTGACGAGGTCCTGCAGCGCGCGGCCTGCGATCAGGCTTCGGCTGCCCACGCTCCAGTCCCCCAGCACTTGCTCGTCGAAGGACAGCGCGGCGGCGCGCAACCGGGCGCCGTCCATGCCGCTGGCGTAGAGGGCGCCCACGAGGCTGCCCGCGCTGGTGCCGGCCACGACGTCCACCGTCCAGCCCGCGCGCTCCAGCGCCAGCACGACCCCGACATGGGCGAAGCCGCGCGCGGCGCCGCCGCCCAAGGCAAGTCCGACGCGCCGCCGTGCGGTCTCGCCGGTCCGCGCGATCCCATTGGACGACCCCGCAGCGCCGGAAGCGGCAGGCGAGCCCGGCCCGGCGGCCGGTTGCGGGCCCGCGGCCGACGGGGGCAGCGCCGGAGGGACTGCGCCGGATGCGGCGCGTCCGGCCGCGCAGCCACCGGCGAGCGTGCCCGCGACGGCGGCCAACGCACCGGCCGCGGCCGCCCGCAGCGCGCGGCGGCGCCCGCCCGCCGGAACGGCCACGGTCAGGCCTGCGCGGCGATCACCTTGATCTCGACGCGGAAATCCGGCCGCGCCAGCAGCGCCTGCACGGTCGCGCGCGGCGGCGTCTGGCCGGGCACCACCCAGGCGTCCCAGACCGCGTTCATCGCCGCGAACTCGGCCATGTCCGCCACGAAGATCGTCGCCTGCAGGATGCGGCCCTTGTCGCTGCCGGCTTCGGCCAACAGGCGGTCGATCGCCGCCAGCACCTGGCGCGTCTGGCCCGACATGTCCTGGGAAGAGTCGTCTGCGACTTGCCCCGCCAAGTACACGACACCGTTGTGGATGGCGACTTCGGAAAGCCGCGTGCCGACATGCAGGCGTTGAATGGTCATGGTCGATGCTCCTCGTTGCGTGAATGGTTGCGAGTGGAGGTGCCTGCAAGCGGGACGGCCTGCGAGGAGGACAAGCGAGCGGCCTCGGATGCGGCGGCCTTGTTCAGCGGGCCGCCAAGAAGTCCCGGATCGGCTGCATCTGCTCGGACACCATCAGCGTCGGCGCATGGCCGACGCCGGACACCTCGACCGTGCGGGCGCGCGGGCCTTCGGCGGCCATGCGCGCCAAGGTGGCTTGAGACAGCAGGTCCGACTCCGCCCCGCGCATCGCCAGCGTCGGGCAGGTGATGGCCGACCACAGCGGCCACATCGTGGGCAGCGGCGTGCCGTCCAGGCCTGCCAAGGGCTTGGCGATGGCCGGGTCGTAGTGCAACGCCCAGCCGCCGTCGGCGCGTTGGACCAACTGGTGCGCGTTGAGGCTCGCCCATTGCGCTTCGTCGTGCGGGCCGAAGCCCGGCGACAACGCCCGCAGCAGCGCGAGGCCCTCGTCGCGCGTGACGAAGGGGCCGCCGGTGCCGACATAGCGCGCGATCCGCGCCAACCCCTGCGCGTCGATCTCGGGCCCGACGTCGTTGAGCACCAGCTTGCGCACCGGGTTGCCGGGCAACGCGGCCAGCGCCATGCCCACGAGCCCGCCCATCGACGTGCCGATCCAGTCGATCGTGTCGACCTGAAGGCGTGCGATCAGCGTGATGCAGTCGGCCAGGTACTGCGGGACCGCATAGCGCGACGGGTCGGGCAGCCACTGCGAGCGGCCCCGCCCGGCCATGTCGGGGCACACCACCCGGAAATCGGCGGACAAGACGCGTGCGAGCGTGTCGAAGTCGCGCCCGGTACGGGTGAGCCCGTGGACGCACAACAGGACGCGCGGGTTGCCCGGATCGCCCCACTCGACGTAGCCGATGCGATGCAGACCGGCGGGGTTCGCGCAGAGCACCGAAGCGTGGCGGGGTTCGGCGATCGACATAGAATCGCCGGATTCTACACACCGCGGATGCGAACGACATGCTGAAGGGAAAGACCGCGCTGGTCACCGGATCGACCAGCGGAATCGGCTTGGGAATTGCGCGCGTGCTGGCCGCGCGCGGCGCCGACATCGTGCTGAACGGCTTCGGCGACGCGGCCGAGATCGAACGGCTGCGGGAAGGGCTGGCGAGCGAGCACGGCGTGGCGGTGCGCTACGAGGCGGCCGACCTGACGCGCGTCGAGGAGATCGAATCGCTGGTGCGACGCGTCGAGGCGCAGTCGGGCGCCGTGGACATCCTGGTCAACAACGCCGGCATCCAGCACACCGCGCCCGTGCAGGAGTTCCCGGTCGACCGCTGGGACGCCGTCATCGCACTGAACCTGTCGGCCGCGTTCCATGCCATGCGCTGCGCGTTGCCGGCCATGCAGGCGCGCGGCTGGGGCCGCATCGTCAACATCGCCTCGGCGCACGGGCTGGTGGCGTCGGTCAACAAGTCGGCCTACGTCGCGGCCAAGCACGGCCTCATCGGGCTGACCAAGGTGGTGGCGCTGGAGAACGCGCGCAGCGGCATCACCTGCAACGCCATCTGCCCGGGCTGGGTGCTGACCCCGCTGGTGCAGAAGCAGATCGACGCGCGCGCCGCGGCGCACGGGCTGTCGGCCGAGCAGGCCAAGGACGAGCTGCTCGGCGAGAAGCAGCCGTCCATGGAGTTCGTCACGCCGCAGCAGCTGGGCGAACTCGCGGCGTTCCTGTGCTCCGAGGCCGCGGCGCAGGTGCGCGGCTCGGCCTACGTGATGGACGGAGGCTGGACGGCGCAGTGAGCCGGCTTTCGCGCCGGCCGGCGGCGACGCCGATTCAGTCGTCGTCGGCCGACAGCGTCTTGCGGGCGGCTTCGATCTCGGCGCGCTTGGCGTCGTCCACTTCCGGATACGCCAGGTCCATCGCTTCCAGCCGGTCCACGATGGCGGCCGCGACCACCAGTCGCGCGAACCACTTGTGGTCGGCCGGGACGACCAGCCACGGCGCCTGCGGCGTCGCGGTCGCGCGGATCGCCTCCTCGTAGGCCCGCATGTAGTCGGACCAGAAGCCGCGCTCGACCAAGTCGCGCGAGTCCCATTTCCAATGCTTTTCCGGGCGCTCGAGCCGTTGCAGCAGGCGGCGCTTCTGCTCGGCCGGGGAAATGTTCAGGAACACCTTCAGGATCGCCGTGCCGTTGCGCGCCAAGTGCCGCTCGGTCGCGGCGATGTCCTCGTGGCGATCGCGCCAGATGCTCTCTCCCGCCAGCCCCTTGGGCAGCTTCTGCGCCCGGAGCAGCGACTCGTGGACGCGGACCACGAGCACGTCCTCGTAGTAGGAGCGGTTGAAGATGCCGATCCGCCCGCGCTCCGGCAGGCGCTGGAGGTAGCGCCACAGGTAGTCGTGGTCCAGCTCCTCGGCGGAGGGGTGCTTGAACGAGTAGACCTGGCAGCCCTGCGGATTGACGCCTGACATGACGTGCTCGATGGTGCTGTCTTTCCCGGCGGCGTCCATGGCCTGGAAGATGACCAGCAGGGACCAGTCGTCCTGCGCGTAGAGCATCTCCTGCTCCCTGGCCAACCAGGCCACGCCGGCGCGCAGCAGGGTCTTCGCGTCCTTCTTGCCGTCGCTGCTCAGGCCGCCGGTGTCGGCCGGATCGTGATCCGCGAGCCGGAAGGCCGATCCGTCGGTCACCAGGTAGCGCCGGACCAGTTCTCGCATCCGCGCCAGTTGCTCGACGCTGAACTCGTCGTCCAGCGCCTCGTCGGCCGCTTGTCCTTTCTGCCCTTTCTGCCCTTTTTCGCTCATCGCCCTTTCCCAGATGGATCCGCCCGCGATCGGCCCGACATTACGCCCGGTCGGCCGAATGGGCACTGCCGGAAGGCGCGGGCAGAGGGCGATTTGCATATGCGAATCATTCTCGTTATCTTTCCGGTATTGTCTTCAACTCTCGACGAACGCGACCGCGCCATGCCCTCACGACTGAGACTCGCTCTTGTCCAACTGCCGATCTGCGCCGCGCTCGCCGCCGCACTGGCGCCTGCCGCCAGCGCGCAGGAACGCGTCCTGAACCTGTATTCGGCGCGGCACTACCAGACCGACGACGCGCTGTACGCCAACTTCACCAAGACCACCGGCATCAAGATCAACCGCATCGAGGCGGGCGACGAGGCGCTGCTCGAACGGCTGCGCAACGAAGGCCGCAACAGCCAGGCCGACGTGGTGCTGCTGGTCGACGCGGCGCGTCTTTGGCGCGCGCAGATCGACGGCATGTTCCAGCCGATCAAGTCGAAGGTGCTCGACGCGCGCATCCCGGCCACGCTGCGCGGGAAGGACGAGGGCAAGGGCGCCGAGTGGTACGCCTTTTCCACGCGCGCGCGCATGGTGGTCTACAACAAGGCCAGCGTGAACGCGGACCAGGTCGCCACTTATGAAGACCTCGCCAAGCCGGCGCTCAAAGGCAAGGTCTGCACGCGCTCGGCCACGCATCCCTACATGCTGAGCTGGATCGGGGCGATGAGCGAACACCTGGGCGAGGCGAAAGCCGAGGACTGGGCGCGCGGCGTGGCCGGCAACCTGGCGCGCAGCCCACGCGGCGGCGACACCGACCAGATCAAGGCCGTCGCCACGGGCGAATGCGGTGTCGCCGTCACCAACAGCTACTACCTGGCCCGCCTGATGCGCTCGGACAAGCCCGAGGATCGCGAGGTGGTGTCGAAGATCGGCTGGGTGATGCCCAACCAGGCCACCACCGGCACGCACGTCAACATCTCCGGCGGCGGCGTGGCGCGCAACGCGCCGAACCGCGAGGCCGCCGTGCAGTTCCTGGAGTACCTGGCCGGCGACCAGGCGCAGCTCTACCTGGCCGACGGCAACAACGAGTGGCCGGTGGTCGCCGCGGTCAAGACGCGCAACCCGGCGCTTGCCCAACTCGGCGAGTTCAAGTTGGACCCGCTGCCGATCGCGCAGATCGGCCGCGCGCAGCTCACGGCGCAGAAGCTCGTCGACCGCGTCGGCTGGCGTTGAGCGGCGCCGGCGGCTCGGTCCAGGCCACGCGCCAGTAGCGTGGCCGGTCCAGACGCTCGCGCACCGCCTGCGGTGCCATGCCGGGGCGTAGCACGAGCGTGATGGCGCCGTCCCGGTCCGACCTCAGCACGGTGGCGCCCACCGCGGCATAACGAGCTTCGACGCCCGCGTCCGGGTGGCGCCAACGGTTGCGGTAGCCGGCCTGCACGATGGCCAGGTCGGGCGACACCGATTGCACGAAGCCTTCCGAGGAGGAGGACTTGCTGCCGTGGTGCGGCACGAGCAGCACGTCCGCGTCCAGTCCCTTCGCGCCGTGCGCCGCCACCAGCGAGCGCTCCTGCGCGGCACCGATGTCGCCGGCGAGCAGCACCCGCCCGAAGGGACCGGAGATCAGGAGGACGCAACTCGACGCGTTGTCCGGGGTCGCTCGGGCCACCGTTTTCGTCGACGCTGCGTTCTCCGGCGGCGTGCCGTCGAGCGGATCGCGGGCCTGCGGGTGGAGCGCTCGGATCTCGAGGTCGGCCCAACGCCAACGCCGCCCTGCGCTGCACTGCGTGCGCGCAGGCGCGAGCCGAGCCGCGGGATGCTCGTCCGGCAGCGTGGCCACCACTTCGTCGGCCGGAATGCCCTCGAGCACCGAAGCGGCGCCGCCAGCGTGGTCCGCGTCCGGATGGGAAATCACCAACAGATCGAGTCGTTCGATGCCCCGCGCACGCAGATGCGGCACGATGATCCGCGCGCCCGCGTCGCTTTCGGGGCCCCAGGCGGGGCCGGTGTCGTAAAGCAGTGTCCAATCTCCGCTTTCGACCAGGACGGCCATCCCCTGCCCCACGTCCAACGCGGTCAGCCGCACCTGACCGGGCGCGACCGGCACGCGCGACCCGAGCAATGGCGCGAGCATGGCGACTGCAGCGGCACACCGTAGCGGCAGGGCGCGCGGCCCGAGCAGCCAGGCCGTCGCGGTGAAGCCGACCGCCAGCGCCGGCCACGCTGCCGCGGCCACCGGCCAGGCCGCCAGAGGCCAAGCGCCCACCCGCAACGCGGTGCTGCCGACTTGCTCGGCCACCCAGGCACACGTGGACAGCAGCGGCGCCGCCAAGCTCGGCGAGGCTGACGCCAGCGCGGCCCCGGCCAGCGCAGCCGGGGCGAGCAGCCCGGCGACCAGCGGAATGGCCAACGCATTGGCCAGCGGCCCGACGAGCGACACGCTGCCGAAGAACGCGGCGGACAGCGGCACGGTCGCCATCGTGGCGGCCACTTGGGTGGCCGCTGCGCCGGCCGCGAAGGCTCGGATGCGAGCGAGCAGGTCCGCCATGCGGCCGTCGGCGCGCTGCACGCGCGGCGATGCGCGAGACAGCGCCCACGCGAGCGCGGCGACGGCGCCGAAAGACAGCCAGAAGCCGGCCGCCAAAGGCGCCCAGGGGTCCATCGCCGTGACCACGCCCGCAGCGACCGCGAGCGCGGCTGGCAGGGAAGCGCCCCGCCCGGTGACCAACGCCGCCCCGGCCACCGCGAGCATCCAGAACGTCCGCTGGGCTGGAATGCCCCAGCCCGCCAGCAGGCTGTACCCGAAGGCGACGCCGATGCCGGCGGCCACCCGCACGCGCTGCCGGGTCAAGCTCAGCGGCCAGCCCCGCCGCGCCACCCAGGTCGTGCGCCACACGCGCCCGGCGGCGGCTGCGCCCAGCGCGGCGAGCATCGTGACGTGGAGCCCGGAAATGCTCAGCAGGTGTCCGATTCCGGTGCGGTTGAAGGCGGCCCACGCCGACGGCGAAAGCGCTCCCTGGTCGCCGACCGTCAACGCGACCAGGATGCCGAGGCCCGGGATCGTGTCCTCGTCGGCACCGGCATCCCCTGCCCCTAGTGCCAGCGCCAGCGCCCGGCGCACGTGCTCCCGGGCGTGCGACAACCAGGCGGCGGGCGTTGCCGCCGGCGCGGCCAGACGCAATGCGATCCGCTCGCCGCCGTCGGCCTTTCCTGACGGCAGCCTCACGGTGCCCGCCGCACCGATGCCCTCCTCCAGCGACCTCAGCTCCGCGTCGAACCCGTGCGGGTTCGCGAGCGCGTGCGGCGGCCGCAGGCGCACGTCGAGGCGCCAGCGTTCGCCGCCGCGCGGAACGGCATGGTCAGGCGCGTCACCCGGTGATCTCGGCCAGAACAGCCTCACCGCCCGCGGCAGGCGCGCAGCCGGGGGATCCAGGGCGCGCTCGATGGTGAAGCGCAGCGTCCATCCGTGCGGGCTGCGCTGGGGCAAGCCCTCGACGACGCCCTCGATCCGGAGGTCCCGGCCCTCGAGCTCGTGCGCGAGGCGGTCGTCGAGCGCCACATGAGCGCACCACCCTGCCCAGCAGTAGCCCAGGGCGATCCACGCGAGGGTGCGCAGGCACCCGACCCAGACGCGCCGGGAGAGCAATGCCAACGCCAGGCGGAAGGCGACGGCCACCGCCACCCCGGTCGTCAGCCAGACGCGTTCAGGCAGCGATTCACACGCATGAAGGGCGAGCGCGCCGAGCACCAGCGCGATGCCGGCCGGAACTCCAAGCATCGGCGCGCGCCTCGGGGTTGCGATGGCGGCATCGTAGGCAGCCGCAGGCGAACACGCATCGGCCACGCGGCCGAGCCGCAAGGGCTATGTCGGCGTCGAGCTCGAAGCAGGAAACGGGCGAGATCCCGGCACGGTCGCCAGCCGCGGAAGCACCCGCAACGCGTTGCCCGCGCTGGCTGTCGCGACCTCCTCGGGGTCGATGCCACGCAGTTCAGCGAGCGCCCGCGCGATGCCCACCAGCTCCGCCGGCTCGTTGCGCGCGGGATGCAACCATGCGGGCGATATGTCCGGCGCGTCCGTCTCCAGCACGTGGGCCTCGGCAGGCAGTCCGGTGGCCAGCCGCCGGATCTGCAACGCACGCCCGAAGGTCATCGCCCCGCCGAAGCCCAAGGCGAAGCCCAACCCCAGGAAGTGGCGAGCCTGCTGTTCGCTGCCGTTGAACGCGTGCGCGATGCCGCCCGCCGGCCGCAGGCGCCGCAGGTGCTTGAGCACGTGGTCCTGCGCGCGCCGCACGTGCAGCAGCACGGGCAGGTCGAAGTCGCGCGCGAGGCGCAGCTGCGCCTCGTAGAAGCGCTCTTGGCGAGCCAGGTCTTGGCCGGGGACGAAATGGTCGAGCCCGATCTCTCCGATGGCGACGAAGCGCGGATCGTCCATGGCCACCTCCACGGCAGCGCGGAGCGCATCCAGGTCCGCTTCGTGCGAGCCCGGAACGAACAGTGGATGGATGCCAAGCGCATAGCAGCCGCCGTCGAAGCGATGCGTCAACGAACGCACCGTGCCGAAGTTCCCGCGATCGATGGCCGGCACGAGCACCGTTCGCACGCCGACCGCCTGCGAGCGCGCGATCGCCTCGTCGCGGTCGGCGTCGAACTCAGCCGCGTCGAGATGGCAATGGGTGTCGATCAACATGCGCGGTAGACGTAATGCAGGCGGGGTCCGGCAGGCAGCCTCAACCCAACGACCCGGCCGTGGCGGGCGCCAGCAGTCCGTCGCGCATCGCGAGCACGCGGTGGGCGCGGCCGGCCAATTCCAGGTCGTGCGTCACCAGCACGAAGCTGGTCGCGAGTTCGCGGTTGAGTTGCTCGATCAGGTCGAACATGCGCCGCGCCGTGTGCCGGTCGAGGTTGCCCGTGGGTTCGTCGGCCAGCACGCACCGCGGCTGCGTGACCAACGCGCGCGCCAGCGCCACGCGCTGGCGCTCGCCGCCCGACAGTTGCGAAGGCAGATGGTGCCCACGCGCCGCCAACCCCACGCGGTCCAGCATCGCGCGCGCTTCACGCTCGGCTTCGGGCGGCCGCATGCGCCGGATGCGCAGCGGCATCGCGACGTTCTCGACCGCCGTGAATTCAGGCAGCAGGTGGTGGAACTGGTAGACGAAGCCCAGGTGCCGATTGCGCAACGCGCCACGCGCGCTTTCGGACAGGCCGGCCAACGGTTGCTCGGCCACCGTGACCTGCCCGGCGTCCGGCACGTCCAAGCCGCCCAGCAAATGCAGCAGCGTGCTCTTGCCCGAGCCCGAGGCCCCCACGATGGCGACCAGCTCGCCGCTGGCCACCGTGAGGTCGATGCCCAGCAGCACGGGCGTCGGCTCGCCCCCGTCGCCATAGGCCTTGCGCAGGCCCCGCGCGACCAGCACGGGCGCCCGCCCCGGCGGCAGGCCACCGGCGAGGTCATTCATAGCGCAGGGCCTCGGCGGGCCGCACGCGCGACGCGCGCCAGCTGGGGTACAGCGTGGCCGCCAACGACAGCACGAAGGCCACCACCCCGATGAACACGACGTCCGCGGAATGCACGTCGCTCGGCAGGTAGTTGATGAAGTAGACGCCCGGCGGCAGCACCTGGAAGCCGAAGAGCCGCTCCAGCCCCCCGACCACCGCGCCGATGTTGAGCGCCACGAGCAGGCCCAGCAGCACGCCGGCCGCAGTGCCCAGCCAGCCGATCATCGCGCCCTGGACGATGAAGATGCGCATGATCGCGCCAGGCTCCGCCCCCAGCGTGCGCAGGATCGCGATGTCCGCCTGCTTGTCGGTCACGGTCATCACCAGCATCGACACCAGGTTGAACGCGGCCACCGCGATGATCAGCGTGAGGATGATGAACATCATCCGCTTCTCGACCTGGACGGCCGCGAACCAGGTGCGGTTCTCGCGCGACCAGTCGCGCACCAGGAAGTCGCCCGACAGGCTGCGCGCCAGGTCCTGCGCGATCTGCGGCGCGCGTTGCATGTCGTCGGTGCGCAAGCGCACGCCGGTCACGCCGTCGACGCGGAACAAGCGCTGCGCGTCTTCCAGGTGCATCAGCGCCAGGGCGCTGTCGTACTCGTAATGCCCGCTGTCGAAGAGTCCGACCACCGTGAACTGGCGCAGCCGGGGCACCAGCCCCGCCGGCGTCATGGTGCCTTGCGGCGCGAGCAGCGCAAGACGGTCGCCGATGTCGACGCCCAACTGCCGCGCCATCTCGCGGCCGATGACGAGCCCGAACTCGCCCGGCTTCAGCGCGCCGATGGAGCCCGATGCCAGCGTCTTGGTGAATTCCGCCACGCCCGGCTCGAAGGCCGGGTCGACGCCGCGCACCAGCACGCCGCGCACGCCATCGCCGTGCGTGATCATGGCCTGGCCGGCCACGTACGGCGCGCCCGCCAGCACGCGTTGATTGCGCTTGGCTTCCTGCACGACGCGCGGCCAGTCGGTCAGCGGCGCGTTGGCGCCGAAGACCTCGACGTGCGAGAGCACCGAGAGCATGCGGTCGCGCACCTCCTTCTGGAAGCCGTTCATGACCGACAGGACGATGATCAGCGCAGCCACGCCGAGCATGATCCCGGCGGCCGAGAGGCCCGAGATGAAGGAGATGAAGCGGTTGCGGCGCCCCGAGCGGCGGCCCGAACGGGTGTAGCGCAGCCCGATCGCGTATTCGTAAGGGAGTTGCGGCACGCCGCGAGTGTGCCACACGCCGCCGGCCGGGCCGGGCGCCTGATGGCGACCGCCTACAATGACGCCGGTGAACACGTTGTCCCTGGTCCTGCCCGGCTTGCTGGTGCCTGCGCGATGGCTCGCCGATGCGGGCTGGCGTGCGCGCCTGGACGGCTTCGCCTCGGTCCGGCGGCTGTCGCGAGCGGTGCCCGTGCGGTCGGCAGGGGCGCCGGCCGAGGAGGCGCCGACCGCCGGCTCTGCCCTCCCCCAGGGCACGCCGCGGACGACGGGTGGCGCGGGCACGTCGCACGACGACCCGGGCCGCCGCAGCCTGGACGATCGGCTGCGGTCGTTTCCACACGAGCGCTGGCTGGCGGCACGCTTCGGGCTCGACTGTCCGGCGGCTTGGTGCGCAGCCACGGCCGCGGCCGACGGCGCGGCGGACGCCCGATGGCGTGTCGACCCGGTGCAACTGCAAGCGGGCCTCGATCATGTTTCCTTGGTCGGGGCCGGCGCCGCCCTCGCGCAGTCATCGGGGCGGCGGGATCCGGCCGCGTTCGATCGATCGGTGGACGGGCTCGTCGGCGACCTGGTCGACGCGGTCGCGCCGTTGCTGTCCGAGGAAGGACTCGCGCTCAGGCGCGGCGCCGCCGGACGCTGGTACCTGGCGGATCGTGACGGTCTCCGGCTCTTGCCCGCGACGCCTGGGGCCGCCCTCGGCCGGAGCATCGACGGACTGCTGCCGCGCGGCGAGGATGCCCGCCGCTGGCGCCGGATCCTGACCGAGATCGAGATGACTTGGCACGAGCACCCGGCCAACGACGCCTTGCGCGCCGCAGGCGCGGCGCCGGTCACCAGCCTTTGGTTGACCGGACCCGTGCCGCGCTCCGCGCACGTCGTCGAGGCCGCGCTGGCCGGCACCGACCCATCGCTGGCCGGCGTCGCCGTCCTGGCCGGCGCACGCCACGTCCCGCAGGACGACGCGACGTCGCTGTCGGCGCTGCGGACCGCCGCCGGCGAGGTCGATGGGTTGTTGCTGCATGCGGGCGTTCTTGAGGCACGGCGCGCCAGCGACGCGGTCGGTTGGTTGGAAGCGTGGCCCGCGGCCGACGCGCTGCTCGAAGGCGCGTTGGCGATGCTCGATGCGCGTGTCATCGGCGCCATCGACATCGTGGCCACCGGGTTGCATCGCACCGAGCACCGGCGGCTCGAGCGTGCCGGCCTGCTCGGCGGGTTGTTCGGGCGCCGCGCGTCCAGCGCGCCTGGCTGGCTCCAGGACGACGAGGAGCCGCAAGCGTGATCCGCCAGCGGCCCTACACGGCGGAGGCCGCCGCGGCGCTTCGCGCCGCCGGCTTGCCCCCGTTGTTGGCGCGGCTGTACGCGGCCCGGGGCGTGCGCGGCGCCAACGAGCTCGCCCACGGTCTCTCGGACCTGGAGGCGCCGGAGCGGCTGCTGGGGATCGATCGCGCGGCGGCGCTGCTGGCGAATGCGATCGCGGCGCGCTCGCGCATCCTGGTCGTGGGCGACTACGACTGCGACGGCGCCACCGCCTCTGCCGTGGGCGTCCAAGGCCTGCGGATGATGGGCGCCGACGTGGACTACCTGGTGCCGAACCGTTTCGAGTACGGCTACGGGCTCACGCCGGAGATCGTCCGGCTGGCGCTATCGCACCCCCGGCTGCCGCGGCCGCAGTTGCTGGTGACGGTCGACAACGGCATCGCGAGCGTCGACGGCGTGGCGGCGGCACGCACGGCCGGCTTGCAGGTCCTCGTCACGGACCATCACTTGCCGGGCGACACGCTTCCCGACGCGGACGCGATCGTCAACCCGAACCAGCCGGGGTGCGCCTTCCCCAGCAAGAGCTTGTCGGGCGTCGGCGTGATGTTCTACGTCCTGATGGCGTTGCGGGCACGGCTGCGCGCCGACGGGGCCTTCGTCCAGCGCGCGGAGCCGCCGCTGCAAGAGCTGCTCGACCTGGTGGCGCTCGGCACCGTGGCGGACGTGGTGCGGCTGGACCGGAACAACCGGCTGCTGGTGGCGGCGGGGTTGCGCCGCATCCGCGCCGGCCGCGCCCGCCCCGGCATCGCCGCGCTGCTTCGCGTGGCCGGCCGCGACCAGCAGCGTGCCAGCGCCACCGACCTGGGCTTCGCGGTGGGGCCGCGCATCAACGCCGCGGGCCGCCTGGCCGACATGAGCCTCGGCATCGAGTGCCTCCTGGCCACCGAGCCGTCTCGCGCGCTCGAGCTGGCCACGCGCCTGGACGAGGTGAATCGGGAGCGACGCGAGATCGAGGCCGACATGCGCGCGCAGGCCCTGGCCGACGTCGACCCGGGCGACGCCTCCGCGCGCCATGCGCTGGTGCTGTATCGCCCCGAGTGGCACCAGGGCGTGATCGGCCTCGTGGCCGCGCGCATCAAGGAACGGCACCACCGCCCGACGATCGCGTTCGCGCCGGCCGACGCGCAGGCCTCGCCGACGTCGGCGGCGGCGCCCGAAGCCCGCCTCAAGGGCTCGGGTCGCTCGATCGCGGGCGTGCACCTGCGCGATGCGTTGGATCTGGTCAGCAAGCGCCTGCCCGGCGCGATCGACCGCTTCGGTGGCCACGCCATGGCCGCCGGACTCACCCTGCGGGCCGACGCGCTGCCCGCGTTCACCGATGCCTTCGACCGCGCCGTGCTGGAGCTGGCCGACGCGGGCTGCTTCTCCCCGTGCATCGAGGTGGATGGCGAGCTGGCCGACGACGAGCTGACATTGTCGGCGGTGGACTTGCTGGACGGCGAGATCTGGGGCCAGGGCTTTCCCGCGCCGGCCTTCGTCGGCGAATTCGAGGTGACGGGCCAGCGGTTGCTGAAGGACCGTCACCTGAAGCTGGAGTTGCGCCGCGGCGCGCTCCGCGTGGGCGCCATCGCCTTCGGTCGTCGCGAGCCGCTGCCTGCCCGGGCGCAGCTGGTCTTTCGCCTGTCGCGCGACGAATGGCAAGGACGGGCGAAGGTCTCGTTGCTGGTGGAGCACGTGGTCGACGCGCAGGCCGCCGAGCGGTAGGCAGCCAGTGCGCCACCACGGCCCGCCGTCGGGTGCGCGACTATAATTCTCGGCTTTTTCCCTCGCGGAGCGACTTGGACCATGGAAGCAGAACGCATCAACCAGATCCAGGCAGCGCTCGCCGACCTCGCGGCGCGCGAGGCCGAGCTGCGGAGGTATCTTTGACTTCGATCAGAAGACGTCCCGCCTGGAAGAAGTGACGCAGCTGCTGGAGGATCCCGGCGTCTGGTCCGATCCCAAGCGCGCCCAGGACCTGGGACGCGAGAAGAAGTCCCTCGATGGCGTCGTGGGCACGCTCACCGAGCTGCACGCGACGCTCGCCGACGGCGCCGAGCTGTTCGAGATGGCGCAGGCCGAGGACGACGACGACACGCTGGTGGCCGTCGAAGCCGACGTGGCCAAGGCCCGGGAAGGCATCGAGAAGCTGGAGTTCCGCCGGATGTTTTCCGGCGAGATGGACCATGCGCCCTGCTTCGTCGAGATCCAGGCCGGTGCCGGCGGCACCGAGGCCTGCGACTGGGCGCAGATGCTGCTGCGCCAGTACCTGCGGTACTGCGAGCGCAAGGGCTTCACGGCCGAGGTGCTCGAGGAGGTGCCCGACGAAGTGGCGGGCATCAAGGGCGCGACGATCCGCGTGGACGGCGAGTACGCCTACGGCCACCTGCGCACCGAGACCGGCGTTCACCGGTTGGTCCGCAAGTCTCCCTTCGGCGCGGGCGACATCCGGCAGACGTCCTTCGCGTCGCTGTACGCGTACCCGGAAGTGGACGATTCGATCCAGATCGACATCAATCCGGCCGACCTGCGCATCGACGTCTACCGCGCCTCCGGCGCGGGCGGCCAGCACGTGAACAAGACCGAGAGCGCGGTGCGGATCACGCACAACCCGACCGGCATCGTGGTGCAGTGCCAGAACGACCGTTCCCAGCACCGCAACAAGGACGAGGCGATGAGCATGCTGCGGGCACGCCTGTACGAGCTCGAGATGCGCAAGCGCCGCGCCGAGCAGGACAAGGTGGAAGCGTCCAAGACCGACATCGGCTGGGGCCACCAGATCCGCTCCTACGTGCTGGACCAGTCGCGCGTGAAGGACCTGCGCACCAACGTCGAGACCAGCAACACCAAGGCGGTGCTCGACGGCGACCTCGACCTCTTCATCACCGCCAGCCTGAAGCAGGGAGTCTGATGGACCAGCCCGACCGCGCGTCCGGGGCCGACGGCCACGGCTCCGCAGCCACCGACGCGCACGACGAGAACGCGATCATCGCCGAGCGGCGCACCAAGCTCGCGCGGCTTCGCGAGACTGGCGTGGCCTTCCCCAACGACGTGCGGCCCGAGCACCGCGCGGCCGACCTGCTGGCCGCGCATGGCGAGAACACGCGGGAAGCGCTCGAAGCCGCGGCGATCCGCGTGTCGGTGGCCGGGCGCATGGTGTTGAAGCGGGTGCAGGGCAAGGCCAGCTTCGCGACGCTGCAGGACGCCACCGGCCGCATCCAGTTGTGGATGAACGACGACGGCGTCGGTGCCGACACGCACGAAGCCTTCAAGCATTGGGACCTCGGCGACATCGTCCATGCCGAGGGCACGCTGTTCAAGACGATGAAGGGCGAGCTGTCGGTGCGCTGCAACGCGCTGCGGCTGGTCGCCAAGGCGTTGCGGCCGCTGCCGGACAAGTTCCACGGCATCGCCGACCAGGAATTGAAGTATCGGCAGCGCTACGTGCACCTGGTGGCCGACGATGCCGCGCGGCGCACCTTCGTCGCGCGCTCCAACGCCATCGCGGCCATCCGCGCGTTCATGGTCGGCCACGGCTTCCTGGAGGTCGAGACGCCGATGCTGCAGCCGATCCCCGGCGGCGCGGCGGCGCGGCCCTTCGTGACCCACCACAACGCGCTCGACCAGCAGATGTACCTGCGGATCGCGCCGGAGCTGTACCTCAAGCGGCTCATCGTCGGCGGCTTCGAGCGGGTCTTCGAGATCAACCGGAACTTCCGCAACGAGGGGCTGTCGCCGCGGCACAATCCCGAGTTCACGATGATGGAGTTCTACGCCGCGTGGACCGACTACCGCTGGCTGATGGACTTCACCGAGGAGATCCTGCGTGCGGCTGCGCGCGCGGCCACGGGCGGCACCACCATCGCATACCAGGGCCGCGAGCTCGACTTCGGCCGGCCGTTCGAGCGGCTGACCATCGTCGAGGCCATCGTCCGGCATGCGCCGCAGTACGCGCCCGCGCAGTTGGACGACGCCGCGTTCGTGCGGCGGACCCTGGCAGGCCTGGGCGCGAAAGTCGACGCGCCACCGCTGCGCGATGCGGGCCTGGGCGCGCTGCAGCTCGCGCTCTTCGAAGAAGTGGCCGAGGCCAAGCTCTGGGCGCCCACCTTCATCGTCGACTACCCCGTCGAAGTCAGCCCGCTGGCGCGTGCGTCCGACACGCGCAGCGGCGTGACCGAGCGTTTCGAGCTCTTCATCACCGGCCGCGAGATCGCCAACGGGTTCTCCGAGTTGAACGACCCGGAAGACCAGGCGGCACGCTTCGCGGCGCAAGTGTTAGCGAAGGAGGCCGGCGACGACGAGGCGATGTACTACGACGCCGACTACATCCGTGCCCTGGAGCACGGCATGCCACCCACGGGCGGCTGCGGCATCGGGATCGACCGGCTGGCGATGCTGCTGACCGACAGCCCGACCATCCGCGACGTCATCCTCTTCCCGGCGCTGCGGCCGGAACATTGAGCGTGCTCGGTCGCGCTGAACTGGAGCGCGCCTTCGACCTGCAGCCGGGGCCGGCCTGCCTGCAGGACGAGGACTTCCGGCTCGTGCGGGTCAACGAGCCGCTGTGCCGGCTGCTGCGCTGCGAGGCGGGCGACCTGCTCGGCAAGGATCCGGCGGCGCTCTTCGCCGAGGACGCGCCCAGCGTGCAGACGCGTCGCGAGCAGATGTCGCGCGCGAACGGCGCCACGGTGCTGTCCATCGAGCGCCCGCTGCGGCGCGGCGATGGCAGCTTCGCCGTCTGCAGGCTGCACGGACGGCGGATCCGCCTCGCAGACGGCACCGACTGGCTACTGACCGCGGTCGAGCACATCGGCGAATTGGCTCGTCGCGCGGCCGACCTCATCACGAGCGAAGACTTGCCGCGGCTGCTCTTCGAGCGGTCGCCCGTGCCGATGTCCATCCAGGGCGACGACTATCGGATCATCGCGGTCAACGACGCTTATTGCGACTTCACCGGCTACCCGCGCGAGACGCTGGTGGGGCGCGACCCGCGCGACGTGATGTCGGCGGATGTCTCGGCACGGCTCGCCGAGCAGAGACGTGGATACGACTGGGAGGCCCGACCGGTGCTGGTCTCAGAGGACCAGACCATGATCCGTGCCGACGGCAGCACGCGCCGCTACACGGTGATCGGCCGCTTCGCGCGGGCCGCCGACGGTCGCGGGCTGGTGCTCGGCACGATCATCGACGAAACGCGCGTGCAGGCGCTGGCGGCCGAACTGCAGGAGGCTGTCCTGGCCCAGAGCGCGATCCTGCGCACGACGATCGCGGGCGTGGCGCTCGCGCGCGACGGATGCATCCGCCAGGCCAATCCGGCGCTGCTGGGCATGCTGGGGCTGCAAGAGCCCGGCACCGACGGCGAGAGCGAAGCCTTCACCGAGCGGCTCAACGCCGCGGTCGAGCTCGCGGTCGGCGGCCCGCGCGTCCTGGCGGGCATGAAGGGGGAAGCGTACGGCGCGATGGCGGCGGGCCGCTCTTGGCGACGCGAGATCGACGCCCGGGGCGGCGACGGCGCGCCGCGGGTGCTCGACGTCCATGCGACCGCGCTACGGCAGGGGTTCCCTGCCCGCGGCACGATCATCACCGTCCACGACATCACGCAGCTTCGCGCGCTCGAGCGCGAACGCCTCGAACATGCGGCCCGGCAGCGCGACGCGCTCGTGCGGGAGGTCCACCACCGGATCAAGAACAACCTGCAAGGGGTAGCGGGCCTCCTGGAGCACCGCGCGGTCCAGCGTCCCGATGCGGCGGACGAGTTGCTTGCGGCCGCCGCGCGCATCCAGTCGATCGCCGACATCTACGCGCTGCAGGGACGCCCGGGCGAGCCGATCGGTGTCGAGGCGCTCGTGCGCGCGGTCGCGACGCACCTGGCCCGGACGCACGACTGCATGCCGGCCCTCGAGATCCATGGCGACTGTTGCCGCTGGACGCTCGTCGACAACGAAGCGGTGCCGCTGGCCCTGGTGTTGAACGAACTGTTGACCAACGCGATCAAGCATCGCGAGCCGGGCGGCGCGGTCGGGGTGCAGCTGCGTTGCGATGCGCACGGCTTGCGGATCGAATGCCGCAACGACGGCGCCTGGACCGCCGCATCGGCGGCCGGAACGGCGGCGAGCGACGCGGCCGCCTCCGGCTTGGCCCTGGTCACCGCGATGCTGCCGCCAGCCGGCGCGATGCTGGCTTGGCGCGTCGAAGCCGGGCGCGTGCTCGCCTGCCTGCAGCTGGCCGCGCCTGCGATCGAGGCGCGCACCGCGGCTTGATGCCGAAGTCGCTAAGCGGCAGGCGCAATCGGAACGACGAGACAGGTCGTGGTCGCGAACGCGTACAGGCGGCCGGCCGCGTCGGTGAGCCGTCCTTCGGCCGTGCCGACGCGCGCGCCTGCCTGGATCACCTTGCCTTCGGCGCGAACCGGCCCGGCGCCAGCCGTCAGCGCACGCACGTAATTGATCTTGAGCTCGAGGGTGGTGGATCCGCTGCCCACCGGCACCGTGGATTGCACCGCGCACGCCAACGCCGAGTCGAGCAGCGTCGCGATCCATCCGCCATGGACCGTGCCGAGCGGGTTCAAGTGCGCCACCGCGGGCTCGCCCTGGAACACCATGCGGCCGTGCTCGACCTCGATCGGCCAGAAGTCGAGCGTATGCCCGATGGGCACCGAGGGCAGCTCGCCTCGGCCAATGGCTTCGAGGAACTGCAGCCCGGAGCGGCGGGCCACATCATGCAGCGCCGCGACGCCCGCCGGTGCCAGCCGGCCACGTGCGCTGTCGACCGCGGCGCGCCAATGCGCGATCCGTTGCTGGTGCTCTTCACTGGACTTCGACATCCGGCCTCCCGATTGCGTGCATATGCACTATACTGGATCGGTGAGCGTCGCCCCTGAGCTTTCCTCGACCGGCTGCACCTGCTTCCGATTGCGCAAGCTCGCGCGGCGGGTGTCACGGATCTACGACGCGGAGTTGGCGGCCGTCGGGCTGCGGGTGACGCAGTACTCGCTGCTCGCCACGGTCGCGCGCTCGGGCGGGGCAGCGCTGGCCGAGCTGGCGGAGCGCATGGAAATGGACCGGACGACACTGAGCCGCAACTTGCAACCGCTGCTGGCCCAGGGGCTCTTGTCCCTCGGGTCGGACCCGGTGGACGCACGCCGCCGGGTCGCGTCGGCGACGGTGGAGGGCCGCGCCCGTCTGCGCGCCGCCACCCCGGCGTGGCGGCGCGCCCAGCGCACCACCGAGGCGCTCCTCGGCCCCGACGACGTCGGCCATCTCCACCACACGGTCGACGCCGCGCTTTCGCGCTTGCGCGCCGCTTCCGAACCGGAACATCCATGACGCCCGCCGATCCGACCGCCGCACGCCGGACCTGGCTGTTCATGGTCATGGCCGCCGCGATCCTCATGATCACCATGGGTGCGCGCCAGTCGCTCGGCCTGTTCGTGTCGCCGCTCAACACGGCCACGGGCTTGGGCGTCGTGGCGATCAGCTTCGCGATGGCGGTGGGGCAATTCGTCTGGGGCGCGGCGCAGCCGATCTTCGGCGCGGTGGCCGACCGATACGGCCCCGGCCGCGTGATCGTGGCCGGCGGACTCATGATGGCGGCGGGCATGGCCATCACGCCTTTCGTGCAGAGCGAATGGGCGCTGGTCCTGTCCCTGGGCGTGCTCGCGGCTGCGGGTGCGGGCGCGGGCAGCTTCGCGATCCTGATCGGCGCGACGGCGCAACGCCTGCCTCCGGAGCGTCGCGCGTTCGCTTCCGGCTTCATCAACGCGGGCGGCTCGTTCGGTCAATTCGTCTTCGCGCCCTTCGCGGCCGCCGTGATCCAGGCCTTCGGCTGGGTGGCGGCCATGCTGGCGCTGGCCGCCAGCAGCCTGGCAACGCTGCCGCTGGCCTGGGGGCTGCGCGGGAAGCGCACCGGTTCGGCGGGCGCGGCCGTGGGGGCGGCCGCCGACGCGCCCTCCGGTGGCCCGGCTCGCCCCGACGGGCCGGTGGCCAGCGCTGCACGCGTGGCCTCGGACGCCGGGCTGCGCGCGCAACTGCGCACGGCCCTGCGCGACCGCAGCTACCTGTTGCTGCACGCGGGCTTCTTCACCTGCGGCTTCCACATCGCCTTCCTTGTGACCCACCTGCCGGGCGAGATCGCGCTGTGCGGCTTGCCGCCCACGGTCGCCGGCACGGCGCTCGCGTTGATCGGGCTCTTCAACATCGTCGGCAGCCTTGGCGTGGGCTGGCTGGCGCAGACGATCCGGATGAAGACGCTGCTGGTCTGGATGTACGCCAGTCGTGCCGCCGTGGTGGCGCTCTACCTGCTCGCGCCCAAGACACCGATGACGTTCTACGTGTTCGCGGCGGTGCTGGGCCTGACCTGGCTGGCCACCGTGCCGCCCACGGCCGGGCTGGTCGGCAAGCTTTTCGGCACGCGCTACCTGGCCACGCTCTTCGGTCTCACGCTGCTGTCGCACCAGGTGGGCGGATTCCTGGGCGCGTGGCTTGGCGGACTGGCGTTGGATCGCCTGGGCGATTTCACGTGGATGTGGATCGCCGACATCGTCCTGGCGCTCGCGGCCGCCCTGCTCAATCTCCCGATCCGCGAGGCCAAGCCGCGCGCGGCGGTGGTGGCCGCCTGACCGACCGCGGCCCGGCCGACGGTCAGGTCTCGTCGATCCAGGTCATCTGGATCGCTTCGAGGATCTTCTCGCCGCTGCGCTGCGGGTCGTCGGAAAAGCCCGGCAACGCGCACACCCAGCGGTGCAGGTCGGTGAAGCGCACATGGCGCGGGTCGACGTCGGGATGCGCCTCGGTCAGCGCGATCGCGATCTCGCGCGTGTCGGTCCACTTCATCTCAGTGGTTCTCCTTCGCGTGGTTGATCGTGTAGCGGGGAATCTCGACCACCAGGTCGGCATCGCGCACGATCGCCTGGCACGACAGGCGCGAGCGCGGCGTCAAGCCCCAGGCCTTGTCGAGCATGTCTTCCTCGAGTTCGCTGGCTTCTTCCAGCGAGTCGAAGCCTTCGCGCACCACGACATGGCACGTGGTGCAGGCGCAGGACAGCTCGCACGCGTGCTCGATGCGCACGTCGTGGTCGAGCAATGCGCGGCAGATGTTCACGCCGCGCTCGGCGTCGAACTCGACGCCGTCGGGCGCGATGTCGGGGTGCGGCAGGACCTTGATGCGGGGCATGGATCGGGGCGTTCCGGAGGAAGCAGAATCAACGGTCGAGCTGGTCGAGCCGTCGGCCCGACAATGCGGCGGCGATCGCACGGTCCATGCGACGCGCGGCGAACGGCTCGGTCATCCGCGCCAACGCCTCGACCCCGGCCTTGATCGTCGAGTGGTCGTCGCCGCGGGACAACTTGTAGAGGCAGAGGACCTGCTCCTCGATGCGGGCGCGTTCGTCCTCGTCGAGCAGGTCGCCGTCGGCGGCGACGGCGTTGCGGGTCGCGACGATCATCCGGTCGGCCTCGACCTGCTGCTCGCGCAGCGCGCGCAACTGCATGTCCTCGCCCGCGGCGTCGAAGGACTCCCGCAGCATGCGCGCGATGTCGTCGTCGGACAGCCCGTACGAAGGCTTGACCGCGACCGTCGCTTCGACCCCCGTGCTCTGCTCACGGGCGGTCACGCTGAGCAAGCCGTCGGCATCCACCTGGAACACGACCCGGATGCGTGCCGCGCCGGCCGCCATCGGCGGGATGCCACGCAACTCGAAACGCGCCAACGACCGGCAATCGGACACCAGTTCCCGCTCGCCCTGCACCACGTGGATGGCCATCGCCGTCTGGCCTTCCTTGAAAGTGGTGAATTCCTGGGCCCGCACGATGGGGATGGTCGAGTTGCGCGGCACCACCTTCTCGACCAGCCCGCCCATGGTCTCCAGGCCCAGCGACAACGGGATCACGTCCAGCAGCAGCCAGTCGTCACCGGCGGCACGGTTGCCCGCCAGCAGGTTGGCCTGGATGGCGGCGCCCAGCGCCACCACCTCGTCCGGGTCGAGATTGTTCAGCGGTGGTCGGCCGAACAGCCCGCCCACCGCGCGCTGCACCTGCGGCATGCGCGTCGAACCGCCCACCATGACCACGCCCTGCACGTCGGCCGGTGCCAGCCGCGCGTCGCGCAAGGCATTGCGCACGGCGTTCAGCGTCCGTTCCAGCAGCGCCTGCGTCAAGCGCTCGAAGTCCTCGCGGCTGACCGACTGCGAGACGCCCCGGCCATCGGACAAGGCCAGGTCGACCTGCACGCGCGGCGCGTCGGAGAGCGCCTCCTTGGCTTGGCGCGCGGCGGTCTGAAGCGCCCGACGGTCGCCCGGCGGCAGCGCGCTCATCCACTGGTCGGCGTCGCGACGCCCGGGTCCGCGCTCACCGCCGTCGGCCGCCTGCGCCAGCAGCCAACCGGCCAGCGCGCGGTCGAAGTCGTCACCGCCCAGGGCCGAATCGCCGCCCGTGGCGATGACCTCGAACACGCCCTTCGTCATCCGAAGGATCGAGACATCGAAGGTGCCGCCACCGAGGTCGTAGACGGCGTAGATGCCCTCGGACGCGTTGTCCAGGCCGTAGGCCAGCGCCGCCGCGGTGGGCTCGTTGATCAGGCGCAGCACGTTCAGGCCGGCCAACGCGGCGGCGTCCTTGGTGGCCTGCCGTTGCGCATCGTCGAAGTAGGCGGGCACCGTGATGACCGCGCCGGCCAGGCCGCCGTCGACCTCGTCGGCGCCCAGCGCCGCCTCGGCGCGCCGGCGCAGCACGCGCAGGATTTCCGCGGACACCTCGACGGGGCTCTTCTGGCCGGCCGCGGTCTCCAGCCGCACCATGCCCGGCGCGTCGGCGAAGCGGTACGGCAGGTGCATGGAGGCGACATCGGCCCGCCCGCGCCCCATCAGCCGCTTGACGGACACGATGGTGTTGACCGGATCCGACGATGCGGAATGCAGCGCGTCGTTCCCCACCAACGGCGCGGCGTTCGGGAAGTAGCGCACCACCGACGGCAGCAAGGGCCGCCCGGCTTCGTCCAGGATGACTTCGGGGGTGCCGGAGCGCACCGCCGCCACCAGCGAGTTGGTCGTGCCCAGGTCGATGCCGACCGCCAGCGTGCGCTGGTGGGGCTCCGGCGCCATGCCGGGTTCAGAGATCTGCAGGAGGGCCATCGGAGCCGGAAAGAGGAGCTAGAGGTCGGCCAGGAGCCGCTCGACGAACATCAGCTTGCGAACGCCCTGCGCCGCCGCGGGCGCGTCGCCCTCGACATCGAGCGCGCGGGCGATCCGCTCCAGCGTCGCATCGCGCTCGGCGGCGACCTGGGCGCGCAGCGCCGCGACCGCCGCAGGGTCGCCCGCGTCGCGAGCGTCGTCCAGCGCTTCGTGCCACTGCATCTGCAGCGCGAGGAAGTCCGCCGGCATGGCCGTGTTGGATTCCGCCTGGATCGCCGCGCCCCGGCGCTCGGCCAGGTACGCGGCCCGGCGCGCCGGGTCCCGCAGCACCGAATGGGCCTCGTTGGCCTGCGCCGCCCATTGCATGGCGATGCGGCGCTCGGTGTCGCCGGCCGTCGCGAAGCGATCGGGATGCACCGCCGCCTGTACGCGGCGGTAGGCGGCTTCGAGCGCGTCAGGATCGAGCGCGAAGCGCTCGGGCAGCCCGAACAGCGCGAAGTGGCTTTTGCTGTGCGCGTCCAATCAGACGTTGAACGACTCGCCGCAGCCGCATTCGCTCTTGACGTTCGGGTTGTTGAACTTGAAGCCTTCGTTCAAGCCCTCTCGCACGAAGTCGAGCTCGGTGCCGTCCATGTACGCCAGGCTCTTGGGATCGACCAGCACGGTGACGCCGTGGCTTTCGAACACCAGGTCCTCCGGGTTGGCCGCATCGGCGTATTCGAGCTTGTAGGCCAGCCCCGAGCAGCCGGTGGTGCGAACGCCCAGCCGAAGCCCCATCCCCTTGCCGCGACGCTGCAGGTAGCGCGCGACGTGCTGCGCCGCGCGCTCGGTGAGCGTCACCCCCATCGCGGTATCGGTCGTGCTCATGCCGCCCTCTGGACGGTCTCCGCGGCGGGCGCCTGCGGCTGCGCCGGGCTCGACTCGGCGTCGTGCTTCTTGCGGTAGTCCTCGACCGCCGCCTTGATCGCGTCCTCGGCCAGGATCGAGCAATGGATCTTGACGGGCGGCAGCGCGAGCTCCTCGGCGATCGCGGTGTTGCGGATCGACATGGCCTCGTCGAGGGACTTGCCCTTGACCCATTCCGTCACGAGGGAACTGGAGGCGATGGCCGAGCCGCACCCGTAGGTCTTGAAGCGCGCATCGGTGATGACGCCGGCCTCGTCGACCTTGATCTGCAGCTTCATGACGTCGCCGCACGCCGGCGCGCCGACCATGCCGGTGCCCACCATCGGGTCGGCCTTGTCGAAGGACCCCACGTTGCGCGGGTTCTCGTAGTGGTCGATGACCTTGTCGCTGTATGCCATTGTCCTACCCCCTGTGACCTTAGTGTGCCGCCCACTGCACCGAGTTCAAGTCGACGCCTTCCTTGTGCATCTCCCAAAGCGGCGACAGTTCCCGCAGCTTGCCGACCTTGCGCTGCAGCAGGTCCACCGCGAAGTCGACCTCGGCTTCGGTCGTGAAGCGGCCGACCGAGAAGCGGATCGAGCTGTGCGCGAGCTCGTCGGAGCGGCCCAGCGCACGCAGCACGTAGGACGGCTCCAAGCTGGCGGACGTGCACGCCGACCCGGAGGATACCGCCAGTTCCTTGACCGCCATGATGAGCGACTCGCCCTCGACGAAGTTGAAGCTCACGTTGAGGTTGTGCGGAACCCGGTGATCCATGTCGCCGTTGACGTAGACCTCCTCGATCTGCATGAGGCCGCGCAGCAACCGGTCGCGCAGCATCCGGATGCGCTCGTTCTCGGTCGCCATCTCGGCCTTGGCGAGCCGGAAGGCTTCGCCCATGCCGACCAGCTGGTGCGTGGGCAGCGTGCCGGACCGGAAGCCGCGCTCGTGGCCGCCGCCGTGCATCTGCGCCTCGAGCCGGATGCGGGGCTTGCGCCGCACGAACAACGCGCCCACGCCCTTGGGGCCGTAGGTCTTGTGCGCCGAGAAGCTCATCAGGTCGACCTTCAGCTTCGACAGGTCGATGTCCACCTTGCCGGTCGCCTGCGCCGCGTCCACGTGGAAGACGATGCCGCGCGAGCGGCACAGCTCGCCGATGGCGGGGATGTCCTGGATGACGCCGATCTCGTTGTTGACGTACATGATCGACACCACCGTGGTGTCGGGGCGCAGCGCCGCCTCGAGTCGGGACATGTCGATCAGGCCGTCGGGCTTCACGGGCAGGTACGTCACCTCGAAGCCCTGGCGTTCCAGCTCGCGCATGGTGTCCAGCGTGGCCTTGTGCTCGGTCACCACCGTCACCAGGTGCTTGCCCTTCTCCTTGTAGAAGGTGGCCGCCCCCTTGACCGCGAGGTTGATGGACTCGGTGGCGCCGGAGGTCCAGACGATCTCCTTGGCGTCGCATCCGACCAGGGCGGCGACATGCCCACGCGCTTCCTCGACCGCCTCCTCGGCGGCCCAGCCGTACGCATGGCTGCGCGAGGCCGGATTGCCGAACTGCTCGCGCAGGAAGGGGATCATCTTGTCGACCACGCGCGGGTCCACCGGCGTGGTGGCGGAATAGTCGAGGTAGATCGGAAGATGCTGCATGGTCGCCGCTGTTCCTGTCGTGTCTAGGCTGCTTGGATGCGTTGCTCGGTGCTCACGCGGTGGTCAACCGCGCGCCGTCCATCCGGATCGGCTGCAGGGTGGAAGTCGGGATTTCCAGCGCCGCCCGGTGCTCCCGCAAGACCGAGATCTGCTTGGGGGCGGTGGCGCCTTCGCGCTGGCGTTGCTGCTCGACCAGTTCCTGCAGGCTCACCGAGTCGAGGTACTCGATCATCTTTCGGTTCAGGTTGCTCCAGAGCTCGTGCGTCATGCACGGGCCGTCGTCGTGGCAGTTCTCCTTGCCGCCGCACTGCGTGGCGTCCAGGGGTTCGTCCACCGCGAAAATGATGTCGGCGACCGTCACCTCGCGCGCCGGGCGGGCGAGCGAGTAGCCGCCGCCAGGCCCACGCGTGCTTTCGACGAGCTCGTGCCGGCGCAGCTTGCCGAAGAGCTGCTCGAGATAGGAAAGCGAAATCCGCTGGCGCTGGCTGATGCCGGCGAGCGTGACCGGGCCGTTGTGCTGCCGCATGGCCAGATCGATCATTGCCGTCACAGCGAACCGGCCCTTCGTCGTCAGTCGCATGGAACTCTCCGTCGCAGTACCTGAACGAATCACTCGGAATTATAAGTAATCCCGAGCGGATTAGTCAACCATTCACTCGCAGACAAGCGAGCGTTTGTCTAGGACAGGACATGGATAACAAATCCCGACTGTCCTGTAAAGGTTTTGTCGGTGTTGCCCGGAGAATCCCTTACAGCGGGCCTTTCAGTTTCCGGGCCGGTTTCTTGCGCACCGCCTTGCGGGCACGCCTGTCCATGACGACACGCGTCAATTCGCCGCGGCGACGCCCGCCGATCGGCAAGCGCTAGACTTCGGCCCCTTCGATCGACGGGCCGCCTGCCACGGCGTCGCCCAACGCCATGACCGTCGCCCCCGCCTCGCCGGCCGCCTCCGGCACCCCGCCCCCCGTGCCGACCCGAGACGTCCCCGGCGCGCCGCGCACCGGCCCGCTGCTGTACGTCAAGCTGGCGCTCTGCACGCTGTTCTGGGGCGGCACGTTCATCGCCGGCAAGGTGCTGGCGCAGGCCATGCCGCATTTCACGGCGGCGGCCGGGCGCTTCGCGGTGGCCTCGGCCTGCCTGTTGCTGGTGGCGTGGAAGCTGGAAGGCGGCTTGCCGAGGCTCGACCGCCGCCAAGCGGCGGCCACCGCGTTGCTCGGCGTCACGGGCATCTTCCTCTACAACGTCTTCTTCCTGGCGGCGCTGGGCCGGCTCCCGGCCAGCCGGACCGCGCTCATCATCGCGCTGAACCCGGTCGTGACCGCGCTGGCGATGGCACTGGTGATCCGCGAGCCGTTGTCGGCGTCGCGTTGGATGGGCATCGCGGTGGCGCTGGTGGGCGCGGCAATCGTGATCACCCGGGGCGACGCGACGGCGGCGCTCTCGCAGTCGGTGGGCACCGGCGAGCTGCTGATGTTCGGCGGAGTGTGCGCTTGGGCGGTCTACACCATCGTCGGACGGCGTGCGCTCGAGGGCATGTCGCCCATCGCGGCGACCACCTACGCGTCGCTGTGGGGAGGCGCGATGCTGGCCGCGTGCGCGCTCACCGAGCTTTCCCGCCTGGAAGCCGCGATGTTCACGGACTGGCGCAACCTGGCCGCGATCGGCTACCTGGGGTTCTTCGGCACGGTGCTGGGGTTCATCTGGTACTACGAGGGCGTGCGAGCGCTGGGCCCGGCGCGCACCGCCGTCTTCAACAACCTGGTTCCGGTGTTCGGGGTGCTGTTGGGCGCGCTGCTGCTCGGCGAGCCCATCCTGGTGTCGATGCTGGTGGGCGGGGCGCTGGTGATCGCAGGGGTCACGCTGACGAACCGGACCGCCCGGACGCGGGCATGACCGCCGCCGGACCCGCCGTCAACGCGGCGGCCGGTACAGCCCCGAATGACGCAGCATCGCCAAGGTCCGAGCCAGGACGTCGGTGCGATAGGCGTCCACGTCGATGCCACGGTAGTCATGGAAGCCGAGGCCCTCGCGCAGGCCCGTGCGGCCTTTCTCCATCATGTCGGCGAGGATGCGGGGCGCGGCGTAGCGTTCCGCGCTCACGGTCCCCGACAAGTGCCGGCTGGCGTGCCAGAGGATGTCGGCGCCCCCGTAGTCGATGAACTCCACGACGCCGATCGCCGCGAATCGGAATCCCAGTCCGTACCGCGTCGCGCGGTCGATGTCCTCGGCGCTGGCGGCGCCCTCCTCCACCATCCGAGCCGCCTCGTTCATCAGCAACGCCTGCAGCCGCGGCACGATGTAGCCGGGCACCGCGCCGCAAACGACCGGCACCTTGCCGATGTCCTCCAGCAGCGCCCGCAAGCGGTCCGTCGCCCACGGCGCGGTGCCCGGATGGACGCTGAGCTCCACCAGCGGCACGAGGTAGGCCGGATTCAGCCAGTGCGCGTTGAGCAGCCGTTCCGGCCGGGTCACCATCGGCACGAGATCCGTGACGAGGATCGTCGAGGTCGTCGACGCGATCACCGCGTCGTCCGGCGCGTGCAGGCAGATGCGCTCGAAGGCGTCGCGCTTCGCGGCCAGCGTTTCGGTCACGCCTTCGAGCACGATCGACGCGCCCGACAACGCGAGGGCCGCGTCCTCGGCTGGAAGGAACGAAACGCGGGGCAGGATGCGATCGGCGTCGCCCGGCGCGACCGCGCCGAGGACCTCGAGCGAGGCGAGCACGCGCGCCAGTTCAGCGCGAGCATCCTCGGCCAGGCGCTGGAAGGCCTCGGGCGTGCGCGGCTTGAGATCGAGCACCACGACGTCATGCCCCGCGTAAGCGAAGGCCAGCGCCATGCCGCGGCCCATGCGGCCCGCCCCGACCGCGACGATCGCGGGCGTGCGTCCGGGCGCCGGGCGGCTCATGCCGTGCCCTCGAAGAGCCGCTCGCGAAGCGACGCCGGCGCGAGACGCGCCAGCCCCATCGCATCGAGCGTGCGCGGCCCGTCCCTCAGGTCGCGCCCGAGGATGGCGCCCGCCATCGCGAGCAAGCCATGCGCAAGCGGCGCGTCGACGCCCGTGAAACGCGCGACCGAGGCCAGGAAGGCCAGGCCCATGACCGTGTCTTCCAGCATGTAGCGGTGGGTGAGCAGGTCGATGTGCTCGCGCCAGTCTCCGGACTTCACGAGCTTTCGGTGCGCGTCGCCGTACATCCACCGATCGGTGGCGTAGTGGTCGGCCAGCGGAAAGTGCGGCGCGCCGTAACCCAACGCCTCGCGCACCGTGACGCGCTCCGCGTCGAGTCGGTCGGTGACGGCGCGCACGGCGGGCTGCGTGCCTTCGGCGTGGATGTCCCAGCGCTCGAAGTGCTGCAGCGGCGCGGCGTTCATGAGGATCAACGGCGGATGGATGATCGGTCCGGCGTTCATCAGGGCGCCCGAGAGCGCATCGCCGCAGGGCTCGACGCTGGGATAGACCGCACGGATGACGTCGAGCGCATGCGCGGCGTCTCGAGCCGGATACACGCCGGTTGGCAGGCGCGTGGCGCGCACCGTGATCCCGATCCGGTCGGCGCCCCGCTTGCGTGCGAGATACGGCAGCGTGCCCGTCTCCGCCCACGTGACGCGCGCACGGCTGCCGCACGCGTGGACCGCGCGAGCCATGGCGACGGCGCCGAAGGTGCCCGGCGCGAGGAAGGCGACCTGCCCGTCCGCGAGGTGCGGCGCGACGGCGCGGGCGATGTCGTCCTGCGCGGTGGCCGGCACCGGCAGCAACAGCAGTTGCGCGCCGCGCACGGCCTCGCCCGCGTCGGCGGTGGCCAAGGCCGGCCGTACCTCGCGGGCGCCGCGCTCGTCCTCGAGCATGATCGCGCCGCCTGCCACGAGCGGAGCCAGCGCCGCCGCGTCGCGCCGCCATAGCCGCACCTCGTGCCCCCGCTCGGCCAGATCCGCCGCCGCGGCGTAGCAGCCGTGCCCGCCTCCCAACACCGCGATCCGCATGTGGCCCCCTGGCCGTCTCCGACCGTGCTGTGTAACCAGCCCGGTCCGCATGTGTCAAGACATGCGCACCCGAGCCCCGGCCGGCGGCGAACGGCGCCGAGCGTAGAGCTTGCCGCAGGCGACGACGGCGAGCAACATGGCGCGGGCGACGCGAAGCCGCTGGCCGCGGGCGACGCGACGCGAATTCGAACCGCGGAACCAAGGAGGCGACGGACGATGTCGAACGAAATGCCACGCTCGAAGTCAAGGCGCCGGCTGATGCGCGCCGCACCCGCGGTCGCTCTTGCCGGGCTTGCCGGACACCCGCCGCCGGCACGCGCGCAGGAGGTGGTGCTGCGCGCCGGCAACGCGTTCCAGGAAGGCACCTACTTCTCTCGCAACTACGAGCGCTGGATCGAAAGGGTGAACGCCGAAGGCAAGGGGCTGCTGCAGGTGCGCTATGTGGGCGGCCCCAAGGCGATCCCCACCTTCGAGCTCGCCAATGCGATCCGCAACGGCGTGGTGGACCTCGCCAACACGACCACGTCCTTCACGGCCGGCGTATCACCCGAAAGCCTGGCGCTCTCGTTCGCGTCGATGGGCATGGACGAGTTGCGACGCAACGGGGCGCTGGACTACATGAACCGCGCCATGGGCGAGCGCAACCTGATGTACTACGCGCGCAGCGGCGAAGGCTTCCCGTACCACGTCTATCTGAACAAGCGCATCGAGAAGGCCGACTTGTCGGGCCTGAAGATGCGGATCGCGCCGATCTACCGCGACTTCTTCGGCAAGCTCGGCGCCACGGTCGTCACGATACCGCCGGGCGAGGTCTACACCGCGCTCGAGCGCGGCGTGGTCGACGGGTATGGCTGGCCGCTGATGGGGATCTTCGACCTGGGCTGGAACGAAAAGACGAAGTACCGTGTCGAGCCCGGCTTCCTGAACGTCGAGCTCGGCATCATCTTCAACGCGCAGGCGTGGCAGCGCCTGTCGCAAGCGCAGCGCGACTACCTGCAGAAACAGGCGCTGTGGCTGGAGCAGCTCAACCTGGAGCAGGCGCGCGCGGATGGACCGGCCGAACTGGAGCGCCAGCGACGGGCGGGAGTCGAGCCGATCCGGCTGCCGGATGCGGAGGCGCGCCGGTTCGTGCAGGCGGCCTTCGAGGAAGGTTGGGCGGGCGTGCTGAAGGCGAGCCCGCAGCACGGGGCGAAGTTGAAGGAGCTGATGTATCGGCCTTGAGACAGGCGCGGGCTGCGCGGCAGCCCGCCCTGTCAGACCGGCCGGTCAGGCCGTCCTGTCAGGCCGCGGCGACTTGCGTGGCACGCCGGCGCGCCACTTCCAGCAGGCCGGCGCAGGCGTCCTCGATGTAGTCGGCCACCTGCTCGAAACCCTGCTGCCCACCGTAATACGGGTCGGGGATGGTCGCGGTCTCGTGCTCGGTCGCGAAGCGCATCAGCAGCTGGATCTTGTGATGGTGCTTCTTGTCGGCCTGCTGCTGCAGCAGCCCGAGGTTGTCCCAATCCATCGCGAGGATCATGTCGTGATCCTCGAAGTCCTTGTCCTTGATCCGGCTGGCACGCAGGGTGGAGATGTCGTAGCCGCGCTTGGCCATGACCGCTTGCGCGCGCTTGTCCGGCTCCTCGCCCGCATGGAACGCGTGCGTTCCGGCCGAGGCGATCTTGACCGCTTCTTCGAGATTGGCCTGCTTGACCAAGTGGCGGAACACGCCTTCCGCCATCGGCGAGCGGCAGATGTTCCCCATGCACACGAAGAGCACGCGAGTCTGCATGGCGATCGAGGTGGGAGCTTTTCTTGTCATGTCAACCTTCGTGGCGGACGAAATTGTTCCGAGGAACGCGCAACGCCGGCCCGGGCCATCGGCCCCGGGCTCAAGCCGCGCGATTCGCGACGAACGGAACCACATTGGTGCTGCCGTTCGATCCAAAGAACTGCTCCTTGAGCAGCGAGAGCTGGTCGCGCAACTGCGCGGCCTTCTCGAATTCGAGGTTGCGGGCGTGTTCCACCATGGCCTTCTCGATGCGCTTGATCTCGCGCGCGACCTGCTTCTCGTCCATGGCGTCGAACGTGGCCGCCGCCTTGGCCGACTGCGCCTCCTGCTTGGCCCGACCCTCGTCGTAGACGCCGTCGATGAGGTCCTTGATCTGCTTGGACACGCCGCGCGGGATGATCCCGTGCTCGGTGTTGAACGCCGTCTGCTTGCCGCGCCGACGCGCGGTCTCGTCCATGGCCCGGCGCATCGAGTCGGTGATACGGTCCGCGTAGAGGATCGCCTGCCCGTTCAGGTTGCGGGCCGCGCGGCCGATCGTCTGGATCAGGCTGCGCTCGCTGCGCAGGAAGCCTTCCTTGTCCGCGTCGAGGATGGCCACCAGCGCGACCTCGGGGATGTCCAGCCCCTCGCGCAGCAGGTTGATGCCGACCAGCACGTCAAAGACGCCCAGCCGCAGGTCGCGGATGATTTCCACGCGTTCCACGGTGTCGACGTCCGAATGCAGGTATCGCACCTTCACGCCATGGTCCGAAAGGAAATCCGTCAGGTCTTCGGACATGCGCTTGGTGAGCGTCGTGACCAACACCCGCTCGCCGCGCTTCACCCGCGCGTGGATCTCCGACAGCACGTCGTCGACCTGGCTGGACGCCGGCCGCACCGTCACTTCGGGATCGATCAGCCCGGTGGGGCGCACGACCTGCTCGACCACCTGCCCGGAATGCTTGGCCTCGTAGTCGGAAGGCGTGGCCGAGACGAAGATCGCCTGGCGCACCTTGGCCTCGTACTCCTCGAAGGTGAGCGGCCGGTTGTCCAGCGCGCTCGGCAGGCGGAAACCGAAATCGACCAGCGTGGTCTTGCGAGCGCGGTCGCCGCGGTACATGCCGCCCACCTGGCCCAGCGTCACGTGGCTCTCGTCCACGATCATCAGGGCGTCGGGCGGGAGGTAATCCAGCAGGGTCGGGGGCGGCGAGCCCGGCGGCGCGCCCGACAGGTGCCGCGTGTAGTTCTCGATGCCCTTGCAGAAGCCCAGCTCCTGCATCATTTCCAGGTCGAACCGCGTGCGTTGCTCCAGGCGTTGCGCCTCGACCAGCTTGCCGTTCTGCTGGAACCATTCCAGGCGGTCGCGCAGCTCGGCCTTGATGGACTCGATGGCGCGCACGATGGTCTGGCGCGGCGTGACGTAATGCGACGACGGGTAGAGCGTGAACCGGGGGATCTTCTGGCGCACGCGCCCGGTCAGCGGGTCGAACAGCTGCAGGCTCTCGACCTCATCGTCGAAGAGCTCGATGCGGACGGCCAGCTCGGCGTGCTCGGCGGGAAAGACGTCGATCGTGTCGCCGCGCACGCGGAAGGTGCCGCGACCGAACTCGGTCTCGTTGCGCTTGTACTGCATCGACACGAGCCGAGCCAGGAGTTCCCGCTGCCCGATCTTGTCGCGCGCGCGCAGCGTCAACACCATCGAGTGGTAGTCGCCGGGGTCGCCGATGCCGTAGATGCAGCTGACGGTGGCGACGATGACGACGTCGCGCCGCTCCAGCAGGCTCTTCGTGGCCGACAGCCGCATCTGCTCGATGTGCTCGTTGATCGAGCTGTCTTTCTCGATGTAGAGGTCGCGCTGCGGGACGTAGGCTTCCGGCTGGTAGTAGTCGTAATAGGAGACGAAATACTCGACCGCGTTGTTGGGGAAGAATTCCCGCATCTCCGCATAGAGCTGCGCCGCCAGCGTCTTGTTCGGGGCCAGGACGAGCGCCGGCCGCCCGGTGCGGGCGATGACGTTGGCCATGGTGAAGGTCTTGCCCGACCCGGTCACCCCGAGCAGCGTCTGGAACGACAAGCCGTCGGCCAGACCCTCCACCAGCTTGTCGATCGCCACAGGCTGGTCGCCCGCCGGTGCGAAGGGCTGGTAGAGCTGGAAGGGGCTGCCTTCGAAGGTGACGAACTTGCTCTCGTCGAGCGACGCCGCCTCGGGCGGCACCGTGCTCGACGGAGTCGACTGCGTCATGTCCGGTGTGCTTGACATCAAATCCTGCGTGCTACACTCGGTGGCTATTTTTCGACCGGCACAAACCGCGTTCCGATCCGCAATGAGGGCCGCACGGATGACGCCGCGGCTGGCCGAAGACGCCACGCCCGGCTCGCACACCGGCATCCAGGCACCCGGTCAAGTACAAGACCGGTCCCGCATGCGAGGTGCTCGCCGAATCGATGAGCGACCGTCCAGCCGAGCTGCGCGCGATCCCTTCGACCAAGGCCTTGGTTGCGCGCCACATTCCGCCCGCAAAACGCAAAGCCCAATCCGCAATTATCGCTCCGCCGGACGGAAAAAGCCAGCTTTCCGCTACTACGAAGCAATGCAAGCGGCCGACCGGAACCGCTCAAAATTTCGACGTTTCAAGGACTTGCAGACACCATGCCCGCCACCCCCTTCGCTTCCGTACCGCTTGCCCCGCGCGATCCCATCCTCGGTCTGAACGAGCAGTTCGGGGCCGACCCGCGCGCAGACAAGGTGAATCTCGGGGTCGGCGTCTATTACGATGCCGAGGGCCGACTGCCGCTGCTCGGCTCGGTGCGCGCCGTCGAGGCGGAGCGCGCGAAAGCTGGCCCCGCGCGCGGCTACCTGCCCATCGACGGGATCGCGCAGTACAACCGCGCAGTGCAATCCCTGCTCTTCGGCGCCGGCGCGCCGCTGCTGGCCGAAGGGCGCGTGGCGACCGTCCAGACGCTCGGCGGCACCGGGGCCTTGAAGGTCGGCGCCGACCTGCTCCACCGGTTCCTGCCGCAGGCCGGCGCCTGGATCAGCGACCCGAGCTGGGAGAACCACCGGGCCCTGTTCGAGGGCGCCGGGTTCACGGTGTCCAACTACCCGTACTACGACGCGCGCGGCAACGGCCTCGACATCGAAGGCATGATCGGTAGCCTGACGGGCATGCCGGCGGATTCGGTCGTGGTGCTGCACGCGTGCTGCCACAACCCGACGGGGATCGACCCCACCCCGGAGCAGTGGGACCGGATCGTGGCGACCTGCGTCGAGCGCGGCCTGATGCCGTTCCTCGACATCGCGTACCAGGGTTTCGCCGAGGGAATCGAACAGGACGCCGCGGTGGTGCGCAAGTTCGCGGCGGCCGGCGTCGACTTCCTGGTGGCCAGCTCCTTTTCGAAGTCGTTCTCGCTGTACGGCGAGCGCGTCGGGGCGCTCACGGTGGTGTGCGCCTCCCGCGACGAGGCCCAGCGCGTGCTCAGCCAGCTGAAGCGCGTCATCCGGACGAACTATTCCAACCCGCCGACCCACGGCGGGACGCTGGTGGCCACCGTCTTGGATACGCCCGATCTGCGCACGCAGTGGGAGGCGGAACTGGCCGGCATGCGCGAGCGCATCCGTGCGATGCGCGGCCAGTTGGTCGCCAAGCTCCGCGAACGCGGGGTGACGCGGGACTACGGCTTCCTGGAGCGCCAGCGTGGAATGTTCTCGTACACCGGCCTGAGCGCTGCGCAAGTCGACCGCCTGCGCGAGGAGTTCGGCGTCTACGCCGTCTCGACCGGCCGGATCTGCATGGCGGCGATCAACGCGCGCAACATCGACCGCGTGGCCGACGCGATCGCAGCCGTCAGCCGCTGAGCCCCGGCGCGCGGCCGCTGCCGCGCTCGGTCGCCGTCGGAGGACGGCCAGCGGCCGGGACCGGAGCGTGGCGTCCTCGGAGCGCGGCGGCGTTTCCGGCGCGGCGAGCGCGAGAAGCGACGTGCGTCGTTGCTCGCCCGTTCCTCCCGGGTCCGCCGGGCCGTCTCCCGCAGTGCCCCTCAGGCACGTTTGTCAGCAGTCTTTACACAAGTCGCGCAGGCCGTGTCGGCGAGCGCGAGGACGAATGTCACCGGATGTCGGCGAATGCCGACGACCACGCGAAATGGCCAGCAATCCCAGGTGGAATGCGGCATTCCGGCGGTCGGGTGCCCTGCTACCGTTGGTTCACCGAGTCATGCCGTCGAGCGGCCGACGCGCCGATGAATGGCACGCGAATGGGCGCTACCACGGGTTTCGGTGATGGACAACAGCGGTGTCGCGTGGAAGCCGACACCGCGTGTCGCGATTCGGCGACGCGCAACTTTCCTTTGTGATCAAGGGTTTGCGGGCATCGACGAATCAGCGTGTCGCCGAATGGCGACGCAAAAGCGTGCGACAGATCACGAAGGATTGCGGCCTCATCCAGCAAGGGCTTGTTTTTCAAGACTTTTGTAGAAATGGCACGCGGCCTGCTTAGGGGGAGCCGCCCCGATTGGAGAACCAGGACCGATGACCATGCCCACGCTCGATGCAGGCCTCAATCACTACGGCGCTCACGCCCGCCAAGCTTTTGCCGGCACCAGCGCCATCGAGCTCTGCCTCGGTGCCGACCGCCGTGCGTTCACGGTTCGCGTTGCGGACGAGCAATCGCGCCGCGTCGAGGCCCACCGGCTGGTGGACCGCATGTATTCGCGTCGTGGCTACGAGACCGGCTTCATCGGGAAAGTCGATTCCGGCCACCGGATGACCTTCGTCGCGTCGGATGCCGGCGAAGCCCTCGGCACGCTCACGTTGGGCCTGGATTCCCGCGATGGCCTGCTGGCCGACGCGATGTACGGCGAGGAGATCAATGCCGTCCGAGCGCAAGGCCGGTCGGTGTGTGAACTGACCAAGCTGGCCGTCGACCTGGACGACGGGTCGAAGCGCGTCCTCGCGTCGCTCTTCCACACCGCCTACATCTACGGCCGGCTGATCAACCGGGTGACCGACGTGTTCATCGAGGTCAACCCCCGTCACGCGCCCTTCTACCGCCGCATGCTGGGTTTCGTGCAGGCCGGCCCGGAGCGGTCCTGCCCGCGCGTGAACGCGCCCGCGGTGCTGCTGCGCTTGGAGCTCGAGCATTGCGACTCCGAGATCGCGCGCTGCGGCGGCCAGGGCGGCGTGAACCCGACCGGTCGCTCGCTCTATCCGTACTTCTTCTCCAAGCACGAGGAAGAAGGCATCGCGCGGCGCCTCATGGGGCTGCACCGCGACGACGTCACGCTGGGCCAGATCCTGCCCCAGCGCCAGCATGCCGCGCCGTGGCATGCGCACGCCGCGCCGCGTCACGCTTTGGCCAGCTGAGCCGACGCGGCCGCATGCTAAGGTGCGGTCGGTTTCCGACCCCTGGCATGCGATGAGCGATTTTTCCTGGACTGACGCTTTCCTGCTCGGCTACCCGCCGATGGACGCGACGCACCGCGAGTTCGTCTCCTGCGTGCAAGCGCTCCAGGCCGCGGACGAAACGACGGTGCTCGACGCCTTGGTGGCGTTCCAGGCGCACGCGGAGCGGCACTTCACCGAAGAACGTGAGTGGATGGAGTCCACCGACTTCCCCGCGCGCGAGTGCCATGTCGACGAGCACGAGGCGGTGCTGAGGTCGCTGCGCGAGGTGCGTGCCCATCTGGAAGCCGGCGGCGACACGCGCGTCGTCCAGGGTCTCGCCGAAGAGCTGGTGCGCTGGTTCCCGGGACACGCCGACTACATGGACGCCGCGCTATCGCACTGGATGGTGAAGCGCCGTCTTGGCGGCAAGCCGGTGGTGCTGAAGCGGAACATCCTCGCCGAGGGTTGATCGGAGCGGGCGCTCAGCGTTCCCGATCGCGCAGCACGGGCCGCAGCTCGCAGCGCGCCCGCGCTCAAGCTTCCGCGTGCGACATGTCGCCGGTCGTCATCGACGCCTGCAGCACCAGCTCCCGCAGCTGCGTCTCGGCCTGGGCGACGGATGTCACCAACCGGTCGATGCCGACGCCCTCCAAGCGGGCGCGGGCGTCGCTCATGTCGCTTTGCGCGTTCCAGATGGCGACCACCACGCGCACGTTCGGCAGCCGCGCCCGAAGACGCTTGCACAGGTAGCCCGCGTGCATGACCGCGAAGGGCGGCAGCGCCGAGACGCAGACCAGCTCGATGCCGCTCTCTTCGAGACGGTCCACCATCTCGCCGACGAGCATGCCATGCGGCAGGACCGTGGTCTCGCCAGCGTGCTGCATCACGACATCCGACAGCATCAAGCCGGCGAGCTCGTCCGCCTCGTCTCGCGCTGGCAGCACGGCGATCCGCACCGGCGGGCCATCGCTGGGATCCACGGTCCACTGCGCGGTAGCTGCGGCATCGGCCGCTTCCGCCGGCGTGGCGTCTGCGGGCCGCTCGGTCACGAGCTCGACGATGCGCCGCATGCCGTCGTACACCGCATGGGCGCGGTCTTCTTCCAGGTCTTCGCGATGCCGGTCCTGCTCGGCGAGGTCCAGCGCCGGCATGAGCACGGCGTCGTACAGCTCCACGCGGGTGTGGTCCTTCAAGAAGGCGTCGACGATCTCCGCGGCCTCGTCCTCGTCGCGGGCCAGCAGGCGCTGGTACAGGCGCGCGTAGGGTGACAGCACCGGCGCGTCACCGAGCAGCACCTCGAGGAACGCGAGCTGCGGAATGTAGCGGCCCATCACCACCACGCAGACGGTCAACGGCGTCGCCAGCAGCAGCCCGACGGCGCCCCACATCCAGGTCCAGAAGAGCGCAGCGATCAAGATCGCGAAAGCGGACAGCCCGGTGCTGGCGCCGTAGACCCAGGGCTCGATGACGTTGTTGCTGATCAATTCCAGCACCAGGAAGACGGCCACCGTCCACGCCACGAGGGACCATCCGTCGCCGATCGCGAACGCCAGCGCGATCGGGAAGGCGGCGGCGATCCAAGGCCCCACGTACGGGACGAATCGCAGCACGATCGCCAGCAGGCCCCACAAGAGCGCGTTCGGGATGCCGAGGAAGTACAGAGCGACCCCGACGGGCAGTCCATAGGTGACATTGACCAGCAACTGCATGCGCAGATAGCGGCTGACCCGTTGGGCGGCTTCTTCGAGCGCCTCGGTCGTGAGGTGGATGCGCTTCTGGCCGACCAAGCGGATCAGACGGTCCCGCAGGTCCTCGCGTTGCAGCAGCATCAGCACGGTGAACACGATGACCGCACCGGCGGTGCCCAACGGCGCCAACAAGGGCGACACGAAATCCTCGATCATCGCCAGGGGTCGGCGGTTGTTCTCCTGGACGATGACGGGCACCGGACGGCGCACGGTTTCGGCCTGCGGCAGCACGGGCGCGCCCGGCGACGCCGCGCCGGCGCCGGCGGTGCGCGTGCCCGGTGCCGCGGCGACGGGCGGGGAACGAGGCTGAGACGCGCGGTTCGACGGCATGCCCGGTGACGTGGTGGAAGGCGGCACGGCGGCAGGCGGCATGGAGCCGGCCGGTGCCTCTTCGGGGGCGGGCTCGGTCGGTTCGGACAGCCCCAGGTCTGAGCCCAGGTCTCGCACCGCCTTCGCGGCCCGTCCCCACGAGCCGGTCGGCGGGCCGCTCAGCGAGTCGACCTTGGCGCGGATGTTCTCGCGGTACTGGGGCAGGTCCTCGGCCAGCGCGACGACCTGGGTCGCCGCGAGCCAGACGATCATCGCGATCGTCGAGAAAGCCAGCAGCACGACGATCGACGTCGCGGGGATTCGGCCGACTTTCCAGCGCTCCAGGCGCGTGACCGCCGGCGCGAGCAGGAAGGCCAGCAGGATCGACAACGCCAACGGGATCAACAGGTCGCGGCCCAGGTACAACACGACCACGACCACCCCGATCAGCAACAGCGATTGCGTGCTGCGTCCGCGGGGCGCGCGGGGCGGATCGCGGGGCGTCTTGGTGACGCCGGGCTCCGCCGACAGGCGAAATCGCCCGCTGCGGTCCGCGTCGGAAGTGGGGTTGGACATGAGCGCAGCCTGAGCAAGGCCCGCGCCCGCGGATTCGCACGCGCATGCAACGGGGCTGCACGGCGCGGCATCCGCAAACGAAACGGGCGCCGTTGCCGGCGCCCGTCGCGTGAATTTCTTGGCTCCCCGACCTGGACTCGAACCAGGGACCTGCGGATTAACAGTCCGTCGCTCTACCGACTGAGCTATCGGGGAACAAGCCCTCGATTATAGCGGCGGCCAGGCGGCTCGGCAATTCGTCGAAGCGATGCGGGTGTGCGGAGGGCCAGCCACCGCCTTGCTCGCCGGGCGGCGCGCCCACCGCGCTCAATCCGCGAGCAATGGCGCCTCGAGCAATGGTCCGACGGGCGCATCGTCGTCCAAGGCCCAGGCCCGCGCCACCAGTTCCGTCACTTCGTCCTGGCGCGCGGCGCGTCCATGCTCGGCCAGCCGCGCGAACTTCGCTTCGATCTCCGCACGCGACAATGTGTTGCCCGGGTCTCCCTTCGGTTCGTCGACGCGCCCCCGGAGCTCGCGGCCGTCGCGCGTGCGGACCACGACCTTGCCGATCCAGCGCCGCGGGTAGGCGCCGTCGACCTCGGGGTCCAAGGTCATGCGCACGCGCTCGCGGAAGGCGCCGACCTCGGGGGCCGACCATCCGCCCTCGAATTCGGCCAATCCGGCCACGCCGCGGTGTGCGATCAGCCCCAGCACCGTGCCCATCGAGAACTTCGCCTGGTGCACGGTGGCCGGCACCACGACAGGGCCCAGCACGTCGATCGCGCCCTGGTGCACTTGCGTCTCGACTTCCGTCACATCCTGCGGCGACAACCGGTGCTCACGCATCACCTGCGCCAGCGCGTCTGCGGCCGGATGCGTGTGGCGGCAGGACGCGTGCCATTTGAACGAGGTCTCGGCCAGTGTCCACCGTGTCCCGAGGCCGTCGACCAGGCGACCCGGATCGGCGTCGGTGGACATGCCGGCGGCCATGCCCTGCCGCCCTTCCAGGATGCGGCGCGCGCCGGTGAAACCTTCCTTGGCCAGCCACGCCGCGGTGAGGCCATCGGCGGCGGCCTTGCCGGTGTGCAACTGCTTCGAGTCGGCCGCATCGCGCAGGAATTCCCACAGGCCCGCCGCCTGGGTGCCGGCCGAGCCGAAGGCGTGCAGCATGTCCTGCGGCGACAAGCGCAGCAGCCGGCCCACCGCCGCGGCCGCGGCCACGGTGCCCGCCGTGCCGGTCGTGTGGAAGACCTTGTAGTGCGAGCGGCCCAGGAACTCGCCGACGCGGATGCCGACTTCATAGCCGGCGATGGCAGCCACCAGCAGTTCGCGCCCGGACGCACCCGTGGCTTGCGCGATGGCCAACGCCGCCGGGAACACGACGGCGGCCGGGTGGAACACCGAGCCGTTGTGCACGTCGTCCTGCTCGACGTAGTGCGAGGCCGCGCCGTTGACCAGCGCCGCGAAGAGCGGCGACGTGCGTCGGCGCGAGATCAGCACCTCGGCTTGCCCGCCACCCTCCATGGCGTGCGGGCCCATCGCGCGCGCGAAGCGCTCGATCGCCTCGACCGGCCGCGCGCCACGGCCGGCCAGCGCGCTGCCCAGCCAGTCGAGGAAGAGGTCCTCGGCGCGGCGAACGACCGCGTCCGGGATCGCCTCGCGGGTCAGCTCGGCGGCGAAGCGCGCGAGCCGCGCGCTCGGGAAGTCGTCTGCCGCGCCACGCATTTCGTCGGCTCCCATGTCCGGGCCTCTCAGAACGACCGCGGCAGCCCGAGCACGTGCTCGGCTACGTAAGATAGGATCAGGTTGGTGGAAATCGGCGCGACCTGGTAGAGGCGCGTCTCGCGGAACTTGCGCTCGACGTCGTACTCGTTGGCGAAGCCGAAGCCGCCATGGGTCTGCAGGCAGGCGTTGGCCGCTTCCCAGCTGGCCTTGGCCGCCAGGTATTTCGCCATGTTGGCCTCGGCGCCGCAGGGCTTGCCCGCGTCGAAGAGCTCGCAGGCCTTGAAGCGCATGAGGTCGGCGGCTTCCAGCTCGATGTGGCTTTCCGCGATCGGGAACTGCACGCCTTGGTTCTGGCCGATCGGACGGTCGAAGACGATCCGCTCGGACGCGTACTTGCGCGCGCGGTCCACGAACCACCAGCCGTCGCCGATGCATTCGGCGGCGATCAGCGTGCGCTCGGCGTTCAGCCCGTCCAGGATGTACTTGAAGCCACGCCCCTCCTCGCCGATCAGGTTCCCGGCCGGGATCTCGAGGTTGTCGAAAAAGAGCTCGTTGGTCTCGTGGTTGACCATGTTCGGGATCGGCCGCACGGTCATCCCGTTGCCGATCGCCTGGTGCAGGTCGACCATGAAGATCGACATGCCGTCGCTCTTCTTCTTCACCTCGGCCAGCGGCGTGGTGCGCGCCAGCAGGATCATGAGGTCCGAGTGCTGGATCCGGGAGATCCACACCTTTTGGCCGTTGACCACGTAGCGGTCGCCCTTCTTGACCGCCACGGTCTTGATCTTGGTGGTGTCGGTGCCGGTGGTGGGCTCGGTCACGCCCATGGACTGCAGGCGCAATTCACCCGTCGCGATCCTGGGCAGCCATTGCCGCTTTTGCGCCTCGGAGCCGTGACGCAGCAGCGTGCCCATGTTGTACATCTGGCCGTGGCAAGCGCCCGAGTTGCCGCCCGAACGGTTGATCTCCTCCATGATCACGCTGGCCTCGGCCAGCCCGAGCCCTGACCCGCCGTACTCCTGCGGGATCAACGCCGCCAGCCAACCCGCCTTGGTCAGCGCGTCGACGAAGGCTTCCGGGTATCCGCGCTCGTGGTCCACGCGCTGCCAGTAGGCGCTGTCGTACTCGGCGCACAAGGCGCGCACGCCCTCGCGGATGTCGGGGTATTGGGAGTCGTGGATCGGCATGGAGAAGGGTGCAGCGCGCAGGCGCGCGCGCCGCTGCGTTGGGCCGGTCGGCCGGCGAAGTCCCACAGCGTGCCGCAACCGGCCACGCCGCGCCATTCGCGATTCGCACAGACCGTGTTCGGCCGGCGTTTAACCGCTTTCCTTGACGGCCTTCTCGCGCGCCTGCGCGAAGCGTTCCAAGTGGTCGACCAAGTCGCGCGCCACGGCCGGCAGCGTGTCCACGTCGCGCACCACCACGTGCAGGTCGCGCCGGGCCCACGGGTCGGTGAGCGGCACCAGCCGCACCGCCATCGTCCGCGCGTGCCGCCGCCCGGAGGATTCGGTGACGATGCCGATGCCGACCTTGGCCTCGACCAGCCGGCAGATCGCCTCGAAGCTGCCCACGTGGATGCGCAACTTCATGGTGCGGCCGATCTGCTCGGCGATGCGCGCCAGGAAGCCGTGGATGGCGCTGCCCTCGGACAATCCGACGAAATGCTCGTCCAGCGTGTCCGCGAACGCCACGCCACGACGCCGCGCGAAGGCATGACCGGCCGGCACGCACAGCACCAGCTGGTCGTGGCCGAAGGGACGGGACTGCAGGCCTTCGACGCGCACGCTGCCCGCGACGATGCCGACATCGGTGGAGCCGTCGGCCACCGCGCGGACGATGTCGGCCGACAGCTGTTCCTTGAGGTCGATGGCGACGCCCGGATGCGCGGCCAGGAACTGCGCCAGCGCGTCGGGCAGGGATTCGGTGATGGAGCTGGTGTTGGCGAGCATCCGCACGTGCCCGTGGGCGCCCCGCACGTGCTCCAGCAGGTCCACCTGCAGATGCGACAGCTGCTGCGCGACGCGCCGCGCATGGTGGAGGAGCGTGTCGCCGGCCGGGGTGGTCGTGACCCCTTGCGCGGTGCGGTAGAGCAGGCGCGTGCCGATGGACTCCTCCATCTGCTTGATGCGCGCCGAAGCCGCCGCGGGCGAGATGCAGGCGCGGTCCGCCCCGCGCGTGAGGCTGCGGGCCTCGGCCACGTGCGTGAAGAGTTGCAGGTCGAACAAGTCGAAGCGGCCGGCCATCGGGCGATTATCCCATCGTGACGATGTTTGATCTCGGACAAGCCCGGGACGGCCCGGCTGGGGCACGATGACTCAATGGAAGCATCGTCCGGAGCATCGAAGCCGATGTCGTCCGTCTTCACCCCGCAAAGCGCCTCGGCCCAGCCGCGGCCCCTCGTTCCGCCGCTGAGCACCACGGCCGAGCGGGCCCGCTATCTGTCGACGCTGGCGCTGTTCGCCGAGCTGCCGCCCCGCACCGTCGAGCGCATCGCGCGCCAGGCGCATGCGCTGCGGTTGCCGCGTCATGCGCTGCTCTTCGAGCACGGCGCACGCCCCACCGGCTTCTGGACCGTCGTCGCCGGCCGGGTGCAGCTGCTGCTGCCGGCCGAAGGCGGCGGCGAGAAGCTGCTGTCCGGCCACGGGCCGGGATCGTCCTTCGGCGAAGCCGAGATGTTCGGCGACACGCCATATGCCGTGGACTGCCGCGCCATCGAGGACACGGTGCTGCTCTTCGTGCCCAGCGTGGCCGTGCTGCCGGCGCTGGCGCGCTGCGGCGAGCTGGCCCAGCGCTTCCTGCGCGACATCAGCAACCGCATGCACGGGTTGGTGCGCGACATCGCCCAGTACACGCAGAAGAGCGCGGAAAGCCGGATCGCGTCGCTGCTGCTGCAGTTGGCCGACGCCAGCCCTGCAGCGCTGGTCGGCCCTGCATCGTTGGCCTTGCCCGAGCCGCGCACCGTCCGCCTGCCCGACCGGAAGCGCGCGATCGCGTCGCGCCTGTCGGTGGCGCCCGAGACCTTCTCGCGCGCGTTGCGCGCCTTCCAGGACGACGGCCTCATCCGCGTCGACGGCTACCGGGTGCAGATTCTCGACACCGAGCGGTTGATGGCGGCGGCGCGGGACTGATCAGCCCGAAGGCGAAGGCGCGGCGCGTTGGCGCACCGCTTCGTAGAGCACGACGCCGGCCGCCACCGCCACGTTCAGGCTCGACACCTGTCCGGCCATCGGGATGCGCACCAGCTGGTCGCACCCCTCCCGGGTGAGGCGCCGCATGCCCTGCCCCTCCGCGCCGAGCACCAGGCCCAACGCCGCAGGCATCCGCGCCTCGTGCAGGGACATCGGCGCGTCGTCCGCGGTGCCGACCAGGAAGACGCCGTGCTCGTCCTGCAGGATGCGCATCGTGCGGGCGAGGTTGGTCACGGTCACGTAGGGCACCGATTCGGCCGCGCCGCTGGCGGTCTGGATCGCGGCCTCGTTGAGGCTGGCGGCGCGGTCCTTCGGCGCGATCACCGCATGCGCGCCTGCCCCGTCGGCCGCCCGCAGGCACGCGCCCAGGTTGCGCGGGTCGGTCACCCCGTCCAGCAGGAGCAGCAAGGGCGGCTCGCCCAGGCCGTCGAGCAATTCGTCCAGGTCCACGCGCGGGATCGCGGCCTGCGCGATCGCCACGACGCCTTGGTGCCGACGTTGCGGCGCCATGCGGTCGAGCCGCTGGTTGTCCACCACGTGGGTCGCGACGCCGCGCTCCTTGGCCAGCGCGAGCAACTCGCGCATGCGCGGATCCTGCCGCCCGCCATCGACGTAGAGCTCCTCGATGGTCGCCGCTGCGCGCTTGAGCCGCGAGCCCACCGAGTGGAAGCCGTAGATCAGCATGCGCGCCGCTCCGTCATGGCCTGCGGGCGCCCTTGGCCTTGCGACGGCCCGGACGATCGGTGGCGCGCGCCTTCAGCCGCTCGGCACGCGCCTGAGCGACTTCCGGCGTCTTGGGCTTGGCGCGCTTGCGCGGCGTGCCGTCGGTGACGGGCGGCTCCAGCCGCGCGAGCAACGTGTCGCGGCCCTCGCGCGGCACCATCCGGAATTCGATGCGCCGGGCTTCGAGGTCGACGCGCGACACCTGCACGGCGATCGGATCGGTGAGCCTGAAACGCCTGCCGGTGCGTTCGCCGCGCAGTTCGTGCGAGGTCTCGTTGTACTGGAAGTATTCGCTGCCCAGCTCCGAGACGTGGACCAGCCCCTCCACGTACAGGTCGTCCAGCGTCACGAAGACACCGAAGGGCGCGACGCCGGTGACGCGGCCGGGATATTGCTCGCCCACGCGCTCGCGCATGTACTGGCACTTGAGCCAGGCCTCGACGTCGCGCGAGGCGTCGTCGGCACGGCGCTCGTTGGCCGAGCATTGCATGCCGTAGCGCAGCCAGCGCGCGTGCTCCTGCTCCCGGCCGAGCTTCTCGCGCGACACGCGCGGCGTGCGGCGCCGCTCGTTGCCGTCCGGCGGCGCGTCCGCGCCGGGCTCGTCGCCATCGCCCGGGAATTGGACGGGCGCGAAGCGGGTCTTGTGCAGCAGCGCCTTGATCACCCGGTGCGTGAGCAGGTCCGGATACCGGCGGATCGGCGAGGTGAAGTGCGTGTAGCCCTCGTACGCCAAGCCGAAGTGGCCCGCGTTGTCGGGCGAATAGATGGCTTGCTGCATGGAGCGAAGCAGCATGGTCTGCAGCAGCGAGTGGTCCGGGCGCTCGCGGATCTTCTGCGACAGCGCGGCGTAGTCGGCCGGCTTGGGCGAATCGTTGCCGCCCAGCACCAGGCCCAGTCCCCGCAGGAACTCGCGCAGCGTGGCGAGCTTCTCGGGCGTGGGCCCCTCGTGCACCCGGTACAGGCCCGGGTGCTTGCTGCGCTGCATGAAGTCGGCCGCGCAGACGTTGGCGGCCAGCATGCATTCCTCGATGAGCTTGTGCGCATCGTTGCGCGTGCGAGGAACGATGCGCTCGATGCGGCCGGCGGGGTCGCAGACGATCTTGGTCTCGACCGTGTCGAAGTCGATGGCCCCGCGCGCCTCGCGTGACTTGAGCAGCACCCTGAAGAGGTCGTAGAGGTGCTGAAGGTGCGGGACCAACGGCTCGCGGCGCTGCCGCGCCACCGCATCCCGGCCCGACAGGATGCCCCAGACCTCGTCGTAGGTCAGCCGCGCGGCCGAGTGCATCACGGCTTCGTAGAACTGGTAGGCGACGATGGCGCCCTTGGCGTCGATCACCGCGTCGCAGACCAGCACGAGCCGGTCGACTTCCGGATTCAGCGAGCAGAGCCCATTGGAAAGCTTCTCGGGCAGCATCGGGATCACGCGGCGCGGGAAGTACACGGACGTCGATCGCAGCGCCGCCTCGGTGTCCAGCGCGTCACCGGGGCGGACATAGTGCGAGACGTCCGCGATCGCGACCAGCAGGCGCCATTTCGAGGGCGCGCGGCGGCCCGCCGGCAGCGGCTCGCAGTAGACCGCGTCGTCGAAGTCGCGCGCGTCCTCGCCATCGATGGTGACCAAGGGCACGTCGCGCAGGTCGACGCGCCCCTTCATGTCGGTGGGGCGGACCTTGTCCGGCAAGGCGGACGCCTGTTGCGCCGCGCCTTCGGGGAACTGGTGCGGCACGTCGAACTTGCGCACCGCGATCTCGATCTCCATGCCGGGATCGTCGATCGCGCCCAGCACCTCGACGACACGCCCGATCGGCTGCGAGTAGCCGCTGGGTTGCTCGACGATCTCGACCGTGACCACCTGCCCGGGCTCGGCGTCCATCGCGTCGCCCGGCGGAATCAGCACGTCGTGCTTGATGCGCTGGTCCTCGGGCACGACGATGGTGACGCCGCGCTCGGCCAGGAAGCGCCCGACGAGCTTGCGGTTGGCGTGCTCGGTGACCTCGACGATCTGCCCTTCGGGCTTGCCGCGCCGGTCGAACCCGACCCGCTTGACCAGCGCCCGGTCGCCATGCATCGCCTTTCGCATCTCGCGCTGCGGCAAGTACACGTCCGAACCGCCGTCATCCGGAATGAGGAAGCCGAAGCCGTCGCGATGCCCGACCAGGCGGCCGGCCACGAGATCGAGCTTGCTGGCCAGCAGCAGCACGCCCTTGCGGTTGGGCAGCAGCTGCCCGTCGCGCTCCATCGCGACCAGGCGCTTGTCGAGCACGGCGCGGTGCTCGTCGGGCACCTCGAGCGCATCGCCCAGCTCGCTGGGGGTCATCGGGTTGCCGGCCGCGCGGAGCGCGTCGAGGATCTCCTCGCGCGTCGGCGGGGTCCAGGCCTTGTGGGCAGAGGCGCGAGTTGACAAAGGCTTCGATCCGGCTAGAATTTCGGTTTTCGCAGAGCGCGCCAGTTTAACGGTCCAGCGCGCCACTGCGAAATCCGCGCCCAGATGGCGGAATTGGTAGACGCACTAGGTTCAGGTCCTAGCGGTGGCAACACTGTGGAGGTTCGAGTCCTCTTCTGGGCACCAAGTTTCAAGCGCATCATGAAGTCCTGGGCCAAGCGCCCCAGGCACCGAATGATGCGGCAGGAAGGCAGATGAAGGGGCAGTCACCTGCAAGGGGACGGCCCCTTTTGCTTTTCGTGCGCCCCGTCGATGCAGCGGTCGTGCCGGCTACATCGTCCGGTGGACGGCGCCCTGCGGATTCACGGCATGCTGCCGCTCGTAGGCCTCCTGGCACTTGACGTCGCGCAGGGCCCAGGGTTCCACCTGCAGCCGCGCCTCCGGAATCGGCTGACCGCAGTCGATGCATTCGCCGTAGCTTCCCTCGTCCACGCGGTCCAGAGCTTGCCGGACCTGCGCCAGCTCGCGGTCGGCCACTTGGATCTCGGCGAAGGCGTCGTCGTTGAGCTCGTTCTGGACGTGCGCGTCCTCGGGGTTGGCCGGGTCGTGCGTGACGGAAAGCGCCCCGCTGGACGCGCCTGCTTCGGCGCCGTGAGCGCGCGTGTCCAGGCGCTCGCGAAGCGCTTGCTCGCGCTCGGTGAGCAACGTGCGGAAATGTCCTAGGTCGATGGCCATCGATTCCTCCTTGCACAACGGTTGGCGCGGGCGCCGAACGCACAGGCTGGCAAGCTTCGGACCTGCGCGCCACAGGGGAACGGCCTCGCGACCGGCCCGGGCGCCGCCACGACGCGCACGCCGGCGGCTGGTCGAGCCATCCGGCGACGAGCGCCTGTCCCGCGGCGCCGAGTCGGCGCGCCGTCAGCCCTGCAGTCGGGCGGCCAATTGCGCCGGTGCCAGCTCGTCGTAGATCTCGAAGGGCTGGTGGATCCAAGGGCTGGTTTCCAGCAGGTCGACGTAATAGTCCGGCTTGTACTTCGAGACGCCCTTCAGCCAAAGCACCGCGGTGCGCATCTCTTCGAACTGCGGATAGCGACGCGCCAGTTCCGGAAGCAGCTTGATGTACGTTCCGCCGGTGTCGACCAGGTCGTCCGCGATCAGGACGCGGCGGCCCTGCATCGGGCGTGCAGAGCTGATCGCGTCGGCGATGAGCAGCGTGCCCTGCGTGGTGCCCGCGTCTTCGCGATAAGAGCTGGTGAAGATGACGCCCAGCGGCTTGTCGAACAGGCGGGAAAGCACGTCGCCCACGCGCAGGCCACCGCGCGCCAGGCAGAGGATCTCGTCGAACGCCCAGCCGGAGTCGTGGATCTTCAGCGCGAGCCGCTCCATCAGCCGGTGGTAGTCGTCCCAGGTGACGTGGAGATGGTCCATCGCGAGGCTCACTCGAACGGATGCTGAAGGAGGATCGTGTCGTCCCGGTCGGCGCCCGTCGAGACCATGGCGATCGGCGCGCCGGCGAGCTCGGACAAGCGGTCGAGGTAGCGGCACGCCTCGGTCGGCAAGTCCTGCCAGCGCCGGACGCCCGCGGTCGTGCCGGCCCAACCGGGCATGTCCTCGTAGACCGGCTCGCAATCGGCCACTTCGTCGGCGCCGAAAGGCAGCAAGTCGAGCATGCGGCCGTCGGGCTTTCGGTAACCCACGCCGATGCGCACCGTCTCCAGCCCGTCGAGCACGTCCAGCTTCGTGACGCACAGGCCGGAGACGCCGTTGAACTGGATCGAGCGCTTCAAGGCTGCCGCGTCGAACCAGCCGCAGCGGCGCGGCCGCCCGGTCACCGAGCCGAATTCCTTGCCCACCGACTGCAGGTGACGCCCGATGTCGTCGTCGAGCTCGGTCGGGAAGGGACCGGAGCCCACACGCGAGGTGTAGGCCTTGACGATGCCCAGCACGTAGTGGAGCGCCGACGGACCGACGCCCGCACCGGCCGCCGCGGCGCCGGCGACGCAGTTGCTGCTGGTGACGAAGGGATACGTGCCGTGGTCGACGTCGAGCAGCGCGCCTTGGGCGCCCTCGAACAGCAGGTTGTCGCCGCGCGCCATGGCCTGCGCCAGCAGCGCGGGCACGTCGGCCACCATGGGTGCCAATCGCTCGGCGAGCGCGAGCATCTCGTCCGCCACCCGGGCCGGATCCAGCGGCGCGGCGCCCAGGTACTTCTCGAGCATGAAGTTGTGCAGCTCGAGGTTCTCGGCGACGCGGGCGCGGAAGCGCTCGGGTTGGAAGAGATCCAGCACGCGCAGCGCGCGGCGGGCGACCTTGTCCTCGTAGGCCGGGCCGATGCCGCGGCCGGTGGTGCCGATTTTCGCGTCGCCGCGGCGCGCCTCGCGCGCCTGGTCGAGCGCCACGTGGTAAGGCAGGATCAGCGGGCAGGCCTGGCTGATCCGCAGCCGGCCCCGCACCTCGACGCCGGCGGCCTCGAGCTCGTCGATCTCCTTGAGCAGCGCGTCCGGCGACAGCACCACGCCGTTGCCGATGTAGCAGACGACGTGCGGCCGGAGCATGCCGGACGGGATCAGCCGCAGGATCTGCTTGCGCCCGGCCACCACCAGCGTGTGGCCCGCGTTGTGGCCGCCCTGGAAGCGGACCACCCCCTTGGCCGACTCGGTCAGCCAGTCGACGACCTTGCCTTTGCCCTCGTCACCCCATTGGGTGCCGATCACCACCACGTTCTTGCTCATGTCGCCGCGCCCCTGCGAGCGCCCATGGTCCTAGATGCGTTGCCTCAAGCCTGGCCGCGGGCCGCCAGCGGCCGCACCGTCCAGCGCCCGGCGCCCTGCTCCACCAGTTCGCGATCGCACGCGAACTCCTGTTGCTCGTGCTCGTGGCCCGGCAGGACCTGCACGACGATCTCGCCTGCCGCGCGCAGCCTGGCCACCGCGTCCGCCACGTCCGGCCGGTCAGACCACGGCGCGCGGACGGCGGTGGCCGGCGGCGCGTCGGGCATCAGGCCGGCCAGCTCGCGCAACTCGAGCGAAAAGCCGGTCGCCGGCCGAGCCCGTCCGAAGCTTCGCCCGACGTTGTCGTAGCGGCCGCCGCGAGCGACCGAATCGGCCTGGCCGGGCACATAGGCCGCGAAGGTCACGCCGCTGTGATAGCGGTAACCGCGCAGATCGGCAAGGTCGACCGACAAGTCCACGTCGGGATAGCGCGAGAACACCGGCGAGCCTGCCAGACGCTCGAGCTCGTCGAGCGCAGCGCACAGCCCCGGCACGTCCGGCAGCAGACGACGGGCGCGTGCCAGCACCGAGTCGGGGCCCGCGGCCGGACCGTAGAAACCAGGAAGCGCGAGCAGCGCTGCGAACACCGCCGGGTCGACGACGTCCGCAGCGTCGCGTCGCGCCGCCTCCAGCCATTCACGCAGCGTCGGCGCGTCCTTGGCCAGCAGCAGCGGGAGCAACTGTGCTTCGGACAGGCCAGGGGCCTGCGCCAGCAGGGCCTGCAGCACGCCCACATGGGAAAGGTCCAGGCGAACGCCGGGAATGCCCGCGAGCCGCAACGATTCGATGGTGAGCTCGATCGCCTCCAGGTCGGCTTCGAGACCGGCATGGCCGTAGATCTCGGCGCCCACCTGCAAGGGTTCGCGTCCGGCGTAGACCCCGGCCGGGCGGGTGTGCAAGACGCTGCCTGCATAGCAAAGGCGCACGACGCCTTCGCGGCCGAGCAGGTGCGCGTCGATGCGCGCCACCTGCGGCGTCATGTCGGCCCGCAACCCCAGGGTGCGGCCGGACAGCTGATCCACCAACTTGAACGTGCGCAGGTCGAGGTCGCCGCCGGTGCCGGTCAGCAGCGCATCGATGTATTCGAGGAGCGGCGGCATGACCAGCTCGTAGCCATAGCCGCGGAACAGGTCGAGCAAGCGCCGTCGAAGATCCTCGACCTTGCGCGCCTCCGACGGGAGGATGTCGGAGATGCTTTCCGGAAGCAGCCAGCGCGGCATCTTGCGTCAGCGGGCGCGCGGTCCCGTCGCGGCATCACCGCCGCCGCCACCGCCGATCCGTGCGCCGTTGGGTGAGCGCAGGAAACGGAAGAAGTCCGACGACGGGTCGAGCACCATCACGTCGCCCTTGTTCCGGAAGGTGTTCCGGTAGGCGTCCAGGCTGCGGTAGAAGGTCGCGAACTCCGGGCTCTGGCCGAAGGCCTCGTTGTAGAGCGCGCTGGCACGCGCGTCGCCCTCGCCCTTGACCTGCTGCGCTTCGCGGTAGGCTTCGGCCAGCACGACCTCGCGCTGCCGGTCGGCGTCGGCGCGGATCTTCTCGGATTCGGCCGCGCCGGTGGCGCGCCGCTCGTTGGCGACGCGCTTGCGCTCGGACTGCATGCGATCGAAGACGCGCTCGCTGACCTCGGGCGCGAAGTCGACGCGCTTCAAGCGCACGTCGACGATCTCGGCGCCAATCTGCTTGGAATCCTCGTTGACCTTGGCGGTGACGCCGGCCATCACTTCGTCGCGCCGGCCCGAGATCATGTCGGACACCGAGTTCTTGGCGATCTCGTTGTTGAGCGCGTCGCGCAGCGAGCGCGAGATGCGGTCGGCGGCGATGAGCTCGCTGCCCCCCACCGAGACGTAGAAGCGCCGCGGATCGACGATGCGCCACTTCACGAACGAGTCGACCTGGACGTTGAGCTTCTCGGAGGTGATGAAGCGGTCGACGTCGGGATTGTCGATGGTGAGGATCCGCTTGTCGAAGTACTGCACGCTCTGGAAGGGCGGCGGCAGCTTCAGGTGGAGGCCGGGCTCGGAGATGACGCGCTTGATCTCGCCGAGCGCGAACACCACGGCGTATTGGCGCTGGTCGACCACGAAGATGCACGACGCGAGGAACACGAACGCCGCGACGACCAGCAGCAGCAAGGGGATGAGTCGATTCATGGGGGCGGCTCCTCAGCGGTCGCGCGTCAGCCCGGGGCGGCGGACCGCCTCAGCTTCGGGGATGGCACGCTCCCCGTTGGCGCCCGCGATGGCGGGCGGCGTGGCGGGAGCGCCCTCGTTGCGACTCGCGGCCTGGCCGCCCGTCGCGGCAGCGCCCTGCAGCAACCGGTCGAGCGGCAAATACAGCAGGTTGCCCGATCCGCGTGAGTCGACCAGCACCTTGCTGACGTTGCTCAGCACCTGCTGCATGGTGTCCACGTACAGGCGGTCGCGCGTCACGGCCGGCGCCTTGGCGTACTCGGCGGCGACGGCCTTGAAGCGGTCGGCGTCACCCTGGGCGGTCGCGACGACCCGCTCGCGGTAGCCGTCGGCTTCCTGCTGCAGCCGCGCGGCGGCGCCGCGGGCGCGCGGGATCACGTCGTTCGCGTAGGCGCGGCCCTCGTTGATCAGTCGCTCGCGGTCCTGCGCGGCCTTGTTCGCGTCCTCGAACGCAGCCTGCACCTGCTCCGGCGGCTGCGCCTGCTGGATGGTGACGTCGACCACGTTGATGCCGGCGCGGTAACGGTCCACCAGGTCCTGGGTGAGCTTGAGCGCGGCCTTGGCGACCTGCTCCTTTTCTTCGTAGAGGACCTGGTCGATCTGGCTGCGGCCGACCACCTGGCGCATGGCGGTTTCAGCGGCCTGGCGCACCAGCGCTTCGGGCTCGCGGCCGAGGTTGTTGTTGAACAACCATGCGACCGGGTCGGCGATGCGGAACTGGACCGCGAACTGCAGGTCGACGATGGACTGGTCGCTGGTCAGCATCAGCGACTCGTTCTTTTCCTTGTTCCGCACGTTGTTCCGGTAGCCGATCTCGACCTGCTTCAACTGCTGGACGTTGACGGTCTCGTGCGATTCGATGGGGTACGGCATGCGCCACTTGAAGCCGGCGCGGTCGGTCATGTACTTGAATTCGCCGAAGCGCAGCACGGCGGCCGCCTGGCCTTCCTGGACGATGTAGAAGCCGCTGCCCAGCCACAGCAGCAATGCCACCAGGGCGATCAGCCCGATGCCGATGCCCGCGCCGCGCGCCGTCGGACCGCCGCCGGAGCCGCCCGTGCGGCCGCCGCGGCCGAACAGCCCGTTCAGCTTGCGGTTGAAGTCCCGCCAGAGTTCGTCGAGGTCTGGCGGCCCGTCACCGGGGCGCTGGGAACGCGGATCGTTGCCGCCCGAATTGTTGCGGCCCCAACCCGGGTCGTTCAGCGAAAGCAACCGAAACGTGCGCTTCCACATGCGTGGCTCGTGGTGACTGGAATGAGAGGCTTGGATGACGGCGCTCAAGGGCCGGGGACGCCTGTGGCCCCGTCGTCCGGCCGGCCAAGGCTGCCCCGCTCGGCCGGCAACGCGCCACGGGAATCCGCGAACTCCGCGAGGGCTTGGCGCAGACCATCCAAGCCTTCACCCGAGCGGGCGGAAATGTACAACCGATCGATGTTACCACAGGGGTCGCGCTCGACCCCGGGGGCCCGGCCGGCCGCATCGATCTTGTTGCACACGAGAAGCGTTGGCACGTCGGCCGCGCCGATGTCGGACAAGACGCGCTCGACTTCGTGTATCTGATCATCGCGCTCCGGCGAGGCCCAGTCCACCACGTGGAGCAGCAGGTCGGCGCCGGCCGTCTCCTCGAGCGTGGCCCGGAAGGCCTCGACCAGGCCGTGAGGCAGGTCGCGGATGAAGCCCACGGTGTCCGAGAGCACGACCTCGCGGCCGTCGGGCAGGCGCAGCTTGCGCGACAGCGTGTCGAGGGTGGCGAACAACTGGTCCGCGGCGTAGGCGTCGCCCCGCGTGAGCGTGTTGAAGAGCGTCGACTTGCCAGCGTTGGTGTAGCCCACCAGCGACACGGTGAGCGCGCCGCGCCGGTCGCGGGCACGTCGCCGCGTGGCGCGTTGCTTGACCAGCTTCTCGAGCCGAAGCTTGAGTTGCTTGACCCGCGTGCCGATCATGCGGCGGTCCAGTTCGATCTGTTTCTCACCGGGGCCGCCGCGCACGCCGGCGCCGCCCTGTTGTCGCTCCAGGTGGCTCCAGGCGCGGACGAGCCGCGAGGACTGCCGCTCCAACCGGGCGAGCTCGACCTGAAGCTTGCCCTCGGCGCTGCGCGCGCGCTGGGCGAAGATCTCCAGGATGAGGTCGGTGCGGTCCGCCACCTTCACCGACCACAGCTTCTCGAGGTTGCGCTGCTGGGCCGGGGACAGGTCGTTGTCGAACATGACCAAGGCCAGTTCGCGCTCCTTGAGCAGCGCCCCGATCTCCTCGGCCTTGCCGCTCCCGACGTAGTGGGTGGGATCGGGTCGCGGACGCTGGGCGACGACGCGCAGGACCGGCTCGACCCCCGCGCTCTCCGCGAGCGCTGCGAGCTCGTCCAGCGAGGCGTCGTCGCGGCGGGCACCGCCGATGCCGACGGCGACGAGCAGTGCGCGCTCGGTGGGTGGCGTGTTCAGCTCTCGGTGCTCTCGTGCGTGAACTGGACCGGGCGCGCGGGCACCACGGTCGAGATGGCGTGCTTGTAGACCATTTGCGTCACGGTGTTCTTCAACAGGACGACGTATTGGTCGAAGGATTCGATCTGGCCTTGCAGCTTGATGCCGTTGACCAGGTAGATCGACACCGGCACGTGTTCCTTGCGCAGCAGGTTCAGGAACGGGTCTTGTAGCATCTGCCCTTTATTGCTCATTGCAACTCCGGTTCGGTTCTTTTTTGGTGATCGCGCGCACGAGCGGCCCGCTGGTCGATCGCCCAATGTACCGGAATGGCGATGCGCGTGCCAGCCGCGCCCCGCCTGGGCGCAGGGTCGGGCCCGGTCAGCTGGCGTACGGGTTGGTGGACGTCTTGAACTCGATGCGAAGCGGCGTGCCTTCCAGGTCGAACTCGCGGCGGAACCACGTCTCCAGGTAGCGGCGATAGCTGTCCGAGACGTCGGACAGGCCGTTGCCGTGGATGACGATGACCGGCGGGTTCTGGCCGCCCTGGTGCGCGTAGCGCATCTTCGGGCGGAACATGCCGCGCCGCGGCGGTTGCTGGCGCTCGACGGCGGCCTGGAGCGCGCGCGTGAGCTTGGGCGTGGACAGCTTCAAGAACGCCGCGCGATGGGCGTCGTCGACCGATTTCATCAGCGCGCCCAAGCCCTGGCCGGTCAGGGCGGACACGAAGTGCATGCGGGCGTAGCGCAGGAAGTAGAGCTTGCGCGACAGCTCCGCCCGCACCTCGTCGCGGCGCTCCTCGGACAAGCCGTCCCACTTGTTGACGGCGATGACCAGCGCGCGACCCGCCTCGACGATGAAGCCGGCGATGTTCGCGTCCTGGTCGGACACCTGCTCGCGCGCGTCCAGCATCAGGACCGCGACGTTGCAGTCCGAAATCGCTTGAAGGGTCTTGACCACCGAGAACTTCTCGATGACGTCGTGCACCTTGCCGCGACGACGGATCCCCGCCGTGTCGACCAGGGTGTACTTTCGCCCCGCCCGCTCGAAGTCCGCCGCCACCGCGTCGCGTGTCGTGCCAGGCGAATCGAACGCGATCATGCGCTCCTCGCCGAGCAGCGAGTTGATCAGGGTCGACTTGCCGACGTTCGGCCGGCCGACCACGGCGATCCGGATCCGGTGCTGCCGCGCCGGCGTCGGCGCGGCGGTCGAAGGCGCGTCCGGGTCCGTGGCGCCAGCCTCGTCACGGTGGCCGCCCGCCTCGTCGAGCTCGCCGGCGGATTCGGTGCCATCCCCCCCGGCGCGGGCCGCCTCCGCCTCCCGGGCGGCGGCCGCGAGCGCCGCCGCCTCGCCGGGATCGGCGAAGGCATCGGCGTCGTCGTCTTCGACGTCCAGGTCTTCCGGCTCGGGGCCGAGCAGCTCGTCGACCAAGTCGCGGATGCCGTCGCCGTGCGCGGACGAGATCGCCAGCGGCTCGCCCAGGCCCAGCGCGTGGAACTCCGCAACGGTCTGCTCGCGCGGGAGGCCTTCGGCCTTGTTGACCGCCAACAGCACGCGGGTGCCGCTGCGACGAAGCTCGGCCGCGATGGTCCGGTCGTGCGGGATCAGGCCCTCGCGGCCATCGACCACGAAGACGACGGCGTCCGCTTCGAGCACGGCCTGCCGGGTCTGGCGGGCCATGTGGGCCGCGATGCCTTCGGCCTCCGGCTCCAGGCCGCCGGTGTCGATCACGATGAAGCGCCGGTCGCCGACGCGCGCCTGGCCGTAGTGGCGGTCCCGCGTCAGGCCTGGAACGCTGGCGACCAGCGCGTCGCGCGAGCGGGTCAGCCGGTTGAAGAGCGTCGACTTGCCGACGTTGGGCCGCCCGACCAGGGCGACCACCTGCAGGGGCCCGCTGGCCCGGCGATGCTGTTGCATCTCACTCCAGCCTGAAGGCGTGCAGGCCGCCCGTCGTGGTCTGGATGACCACGACGTCGTCGGCGGCGACCGGCGGCGCGACGATCGGGCCGCCCCCGGTCGTCGCCCGCGCAAGCACCGTGCCCTCCTCGCGGGACAGCGCGTGGACCAGGCCCAGCCGATCGCCCATCACGATGGCGCGCCCGACCGACAGCGGCATGGTGAGCCCGCGCCGCGCCAGCCGATCCTGGCGCCACACGGAGGTGCCGGTACGCGAAAAGGCGTGCACGTTGGAGTCCGCGTCCGCGGCGAAAACGAAACGCGGGTCGATCTCGAGGCCGCTGGACGACGAGAAATCACGCGCCCAACGCTGCTGGCCGCTGGCGACGTCGAAGCAGCCGATGCGTCCTTGGTTGGTCACGGCGCAGACTTCGCGGCCCGACACCAGGGGCGAGCCCACCACGTCGGCGATCCGCTCGATCTCGCTGGCGCCCTTGGGCTGAGCGACGGAGATTTCCCAACGCGGAGCCCCATTGGCCAGCGCGAGCGCCACCATGCGGCCGCCCGGCAATCCGAGGAAGGCGGTTTCGGGCGCCACGGCGATGCCGCCGGTCTGGCGCAGCGTGAGCGGCGGGTTCGGACGCGACACCACCCAGCGACGCTCGCCGCTGGCGGCGTCCAAGGCGATCACGCGGTTGTCGGTCGTCCGAAGCAGCGCGACGCCCAGCGCCACGGCCGGCACGGTCGTCGCCTCGGCGCCGACCCGGGCTCGCCAGCGCACGTTGCCGTTGGCGTCGAATGCGATCGCTTCGCCGTCCGCGGCGATCACGACGCCGGTCTCGCCGTCGGTCCCGATGCCGGCGACCAGCGGCTTGCCCGTGGTCACGCGCCAAGCCGGACGGCCGCTGGCGGCGTCCACGCGGACCACGGTGCCGTCGGCCGCCGCCGCCCAGACGCCGTTGCCCGCAACCGCCGGCGCGAAGCCCACCCCCGCGCGCGGCAAGGCCAAGGTCCACGCGGGGCGCAAGGTCGCCCCGCCGGTGACGGGCGGCAGCTCGGGCAGAGGCGCGGCGCGGTTGCCGCGCCAGCTCGCGCACCCGCCGGCGCCTAGCACCGACACCAGCATCAGCGCGCCCAGCGCGCGAGCGAGGCCGCGTTTCATGCCGCCGCTCCGCCCAGCGCGTCGAGCTTGAGCCGGACGACTTCACGCATGGGGTCGCCCTCGGGAAGACGGTCGAAAGCCTCCTTGTAGGCGGCCCGTGCATCGTCGCGCTTGTCCTGCGCGATGAGGAGGTCACCGCGCCGATCCGCGAAAAGCGGCACGAATCGCTCGGGCGGCGTCTCGGACAGCACCTTCAGGCCTTCGTCGATGCGCTTCTGGTCGAGCATCAGGCCCGCCAGCCGGAGCCGCGCGATCGGCCGCAGGCCGTCGTCCTTGCCCTTGTCGACGACCCAGGCCAGCAGCGGCTCGGCCGCCTTGGCGTCCCCGGCGTCGACCTGGAGCTTGGCGGCCACCAGCGCGCCCATGGGCGCGTAGGCGGTGCCGGAATACTTGTCGAGCAGCTCGGTCGCCGCGCCGCGCGCTTTGGCGGCGTCGCTCGCCTGCGCCGCCTGCTGGAGCTGCGCGTAGACGCCCGCGGCCTGCATGGCCTGGCGCTGCTGCCACCATTCCCAGGCACGCCAGCCGGCGACCGACAGGGCCACGACGGTGATCAGGGTGAGGATGAAGTTGCCGTATCGGTTCCAGAACGCCCGCAGCTCGTCGAGCTGCTCTTGTTCTTCTAGATCGTAGGCCATGGGTCGGGTCGGCTCTCTGTGGTCGGGTCTTGTCGTCGTGAGCGGGCGGGGCTAGGCGGGGTCCGCGCCGCGCCCAGGCTCGGCGGACAGGCCGTCGATGAGCGCATCGGCCACCGCGTCGACGAGGCCGTCCATGGGGACGCTGCGCTGTTCGCCGCGGCCGGACTCGCCTGCGGCGCCGCGCAGCGACTTGAGCGATGCGGTTCCGGCCGCGACCTCGTCGTCGCCCAGGATGAGGGCCAGGACCGCGCCGCTGGTGTCGGCCCGCTTCATCTGCGACTTGAAGCTGCCGCCACCACAGTGCAGCACCACGTCGATCCCGGCGGAGCGGAGCGCTTCGGCAGCGCGGAAGGCGGCGGACCCTGCACGCTCGCCCTGGTGGACGACGTAGACGTCGCAGCCCTGGCGGGGCGGGTCTTCGCCGGCGGCGTCGCGGGCCAGGCGGACCAGGTCGGCGAGCCGCTCGACGCCGATGGCGAAGCCGCAGGCCGGCGTCGGCTTGCCCCCGAACATCTCCACCAGCGGGTCGTAGCGTCCGCCGCCGCACACCGTGCCCTGCGCCCCGAGGGCGTCGGTCACCCACTCGAACACGGTACGGTTGTAGTAGTCCATGCCGCGCACCAGCCGGGGGTTGATCCGGTGGGGCACGCCGGCGTCGCGCAGGAGCGCCTGGACGCCCTCGAAATGCGTGCGGCTGGCGTCGCCGAGGTAGTCGACCAGCCGGGGCGCGGCCTCGACCACTTCCTGCATGGCGGGATTCTTGGTGTCCAGGATCCGCAGGGGATTGGCGTGCAGGCGCCGGCGTGCATCCTCGTCGAGGCGGTCGGCGTGCCGCTCGAGGTGCGTGACCAAGTCGGCCCGATGCCGGGCCCGCTCGTCCGCATCGCCGATGGAGTTGATCTCCAGCCGGATGCCCTGCAGCCCCAGGTCGTCCCACAGGCGCTGGCACATCACGATCAGCTCGGCGTCGATGTCGGGCCCGGCGAAGCCGAGCGCCTCGGCGCCGATCTGGTGGAACTGGCGGTAGCGCCCCCGTTGCGGGCGCTCGTGCCTGAACATCGGCCCCATGTACCAGAGCCGCTTGGGGCCGTCGTACAGCAGGTTGTGCTCGAGCGCCGCGCGCACCACGCCGGCCGTGCTTTCGGGACGCAGGGTCAGCGGGTCGCCGTTCATCGCGTCGACGAAGGAATACATCTCCTTCTCGACGATGTCGGTGACGGCGCCGAGCCCGCGCGCGAACAGCGGCGTGGGCTCGACGATCGGCGTGCGGATGTTCTGGTAGCCGTAGCTGCGCATCCAGCCGCGGACGACTTCTTCCAGCTCCTCCCACGCGGCCGAGTCGGGCGGAAGGAGATCGTTCATGCCGCGGATGCCCGCGATCTTGTTGCCGCTCATCAGTGGATCATGCTCATCTGGAGGCCGGCCGGGCGGCGGAGAGAAGCTGCGCCGGCGGCACGAAGCGCTCGCCCGCGGGACGGCCATCGCCCCAGCGCCGGGCCACGTAGTGCTCGACGATGGCCTGGAAGTCCTGCGCGATCCGCTCGCCCTTGAGCGTCACGATGCGCTCGCCGTCCATGTAGACCGGCGCGACGGGATCCTCGCCGGAGCCCGGCAGGCTGATGCCGATGTCCGCGTGCTTGGATTCGCCCGGACCGTTGACGACGCAGCCCATCACCGCGACCTGCATCGCCTCGACGCCCGGATGCGAAGCGCGCCACACCGGCATCTGGTCGCGCAGGTAGGACTGGATGCTGGAGGCCAGCTCCTGGAAGAAGGTGCTGCTGGTGCGGCCGCAGCCGGGACACGCGACAACCTGCGGCGTGAAGGCGCGCAAGCCCATGGACTGCAGGATCTCCTGCGCGACCACGACCTCGGTGGTGCGGGCGCCGTTGGGCTCCGGCGTCAGCGACACCCGGATGGTGTCGCCGATGCCCTCTTGCAATAGCACGGCCAACGCCGCCGTGGACGCGACGATGCCCTTGCTGCCCATGCCGGCCTCGGTCAGTCCGACGTGCAGGGGCCACTCGCAGCGGCTGGAAAGCTCGCGATAGACAGCGACCACGTCCTGCACGTTGGACACCTTGCAGGACAGGACGATCGCGTCGGCCGACAGGCCGAGCTCGACGGCGCGCTTGGCGTTGTCCACGGCGGAGGTGACGAGCGCCTCGCGCATCACCGCCGAAGCGTCCCAGGGCTGCGCCCGGCGGCCGTTGTCGTCCATCATGCGGGCCAACAGGTCGGCGTCCAGGCTGCCCCAGTTGACGCCGATGCGCACCGGCTTGCCGTTGCGGCAGGCGATCTCGATCATCCGCGCGTAGTTGTCGTCGCGCCGGGAGCCCGAGCCCACGTTGCCGGGGTTGATGCGGTAAGCCGACAGCGACTGCGCGCAGCCGGGAAAGTCGGCCAGGAGCTTGTGGCCGTTGTAGTGGAAGTCGCCGATCAGCGGGACGTCGACGCCCATGCGGTCGAGCTGCTCTCGGATCGCCGGCACTTCGCGGGCAGCGTTCGGCGTGTCGACGGTGATGCGCACCAGCTCCGAGCCGGCCGCCGCCAGTTCCTTGACTTGGATCGCGGTCGCGATGGCATCGGCGGTGTCGGTGTTGGTCATCGACTGGACCACCACGGGGGCGCCGCCGCCCACCTGGACCGTGCGCGACCCCCACGCCACGCGGACCGTGCGCGTGGCGCGACGCGCGAGGGGCCCGACACGCATCGGTACGAGGCAAGTGCTGGTCATGGAGTCCTCGCGGAGTCGTCGGGAACCGGCCCGGTCGTCATTCGAGTCGCAGCCGCGCGACGCTGTCGCGGGCACGGGCCTTCAGGTCCACAGGCTGCCCGCGCCAGGCCAGGTCCACATGGTTGGCGTTGCCCACCGTCAAGGAGACCGGCCCGGCGACGTCGAACTCGCGCTGCTCGCCCGCACGGCCGAAACCCGCGAAGACCGCCTTGCCGTCGGGGCCGCGCAGCTCGACCCAGGCGTCCTGGGCGAATCGCATGCGAAGCGGCGCGACCGAGCCGGGCGCGCCGCTGAGGATGGTGGTGCCGCCGGCGGCCGGGGCGGCGTCGCCTTGCGGCGAGAGCGGCACCAGAGGGGGCGGCGTGCCGCCGGGCACCGCCGCACCCGAGGCCGGGCCGGACGGACTGCCGGCCGGCGGCGGCGACATGGAGCCCTGGGCGGGCGGCCCCGCGCCGGGTGAGGGTTCGGCCTCGGCGGCGCCTGAGCCGGGTCCCGGAGCGGGCGCGACGTTGCCGGATCCCGTGGCGGCCGGGAATGCGCCCGCAGGGGCCGCCGTGCCCGGGCCCGCGGCGCCGCCCTCCCCGACCCAGGAACGTACCTGCGACAAGTCGCCATCGCGCCCGAAGAACAGGACCAGGACGACCGCCGCCACGATGGCCGTCAGGATCCACCAGAGCCACGAGCCTCGCCGGGCCGCCGACCCGTCCAGCGGGAACGCGCCGCGCCGTGGCATCGGCTTGCCGAGGTTGCCCGTGGGCCGCAGCACTTCGGCGGCACCGCCCACCTGCGACAGCAGCGGCGTCACGTCGATGCCGATCATCCGCCCGTAGCTGCGAAGCGCGCCGCGCACGAAGGCGGGCCCGGGCAGCGACGCCCAGTCGCCGCGCTCGAGCGCTTCGATCTGGCGCGGATGCAGCCGCAACCGCTGGGCGATGTCGGGAAGCGAAAGGCGCATCGCCTCGCGGCGCGCTGTCAAGTCGCCCGCCGTCTGGGCCTGCGGCTCTCCCGGCGATGTCGACGATGTCGGCGTCGTGGCAGACGCGTGGTCCCGCTCGGTCATGGATCGATCCTCACTCGCTGCCGGCAGCCAGCAACCCGGCTTCGCGCGATTCCGGGAAGCGGCGCCGCAACTGCGCCGCGTAGCTCGCCGCGGCGTCGCGGTCGCCCGCGCGACGCTCGACCCGATAGCCGAGCCAAAGCGTCTCTGCGCTCGGCTCGTAGCCGCGCAGCAAGCGGGTCGCGTAGAACTTGGCGCGGTCGAGCTCGCCGCGCTTCAACGACAGTTCGGCCAAGTTGAACATCGCCACCGGGTTGGACGGGTCCAGCTGGAAGGCGCGCTGGAAGTGGGCTTCCCCGGCGGCCTCGTCGCCCGCCCGCATGGCGCAGAGCCCCGCGTTCTGCCACGGGCGCGCCGGCGTGGCGTAGAGCGGGTTGCGGGCGGCCCGCAGGAAATGCTCGATCGACTGGCGCTCGCGGCCGGTCTGGCAAAGGAACCAGCCGTAGTTGTTGTTGATGTCCGAGTCGTTGGGCGACAGCCGCAGCGCGCGCTGGAAGCTTTCCTCGGAGCGGGTTCGCTCGCCCAAGTCCATGTAGATGAGGCCCAGCATGCCGTGCGCGGCCGGATAGTTCGGGTCCGCGCCGAGCGATTGCCGCACCTCTTCGAGCGCGACGTTGTAGTTGCGCTGCTGGTAGTAGCTGGCCGCGAGGTCCAGCCGGATGCGGGCGCGGCGCCGCGCGTCGGTCTCCTCGTCCTCGCTGGCCTGGGCGTTGGACACGGGCTCGTCGGCGCGCGCGGCGCGGGAGGCGCCCGGCGCGGCCGCCTGCCCGTCCGAACCGGCCGGCGCCGTCGCGCACCCGGCGGCGAGCGCTGCCAGGAGGCCGATGAACGAGGCGCGAAGGGCCGTCATGCGTTGGCCACCGCGATCGGAATGCGGCGCGACAGCAACCGCTCGGCACGCGCGGCGCGCTCGCCGCGCTCGGACAGGCGGGTGCGGTCTACGACCTCCCCAGCCAACTGCCCGCAGGCCGCGTCGATGTCGTCGCCGCGTGTCTTTCGCACCGTCGTGACGATGCCGGCCGCGAGCAATCGCTGCGCGAAGCCCTGCACCCGCTCTACGCGGCTCTTGCCCAGGGGCGAACCGGGGAACGGGTTCCAGGGAATCAAGTTGAGCTTGCAGGGAACGTCCGCGACCAGGGCGATGAGTTCGCGCGCCTGCGCATCGGTGTCGTTGATGCCGTCGAGCATGACGTACTCGAAAGTGATGAAATCGCGCGGGGCCGCCGCGAGGTAGCGCCGGCATGCGTCCATGAGCTCGGCGAGCGGATACTTGCGGTTCAACGGCACGAGCTCGTCGCGCAACGCGTCGTTGGGCGCGTGCAGCGACACCGCGAGCGCGACCGGACAGTCGGCGCGAAGCCGGTCCATCATCGGCACGACGCCGGAGGTCGACACGGTGACGCGGCGCCGGGAAAGCCCGTAAGCATCGTCGTCCAGCATGATCCGAAGCGCGGCGAGGACGGCGTCGTAGTTGAGCAGCGGCTCGCCCATTCCCATGAACACGACGTTGGTGACCGGGCGGTCGGGCGCCTCGCCCGCATCGGCGGCATCGTCGGCGTCCGTCCCGCCACGCGACGCGACCCGCGCCGCCGGGGAGCCGGCCAGGAGGCGGTTCGCCATCCAGAGCTGCGCGACGATCTCGTCGGGCTTGAGGTTGCGCGCGAACCCCTGCTTGCCGGTGGAGCAGAACAGGCAGTCCACCGCGCAGCCGGCCTGCGTGGACACGCACAGCGTGCCGCGCGATGCCTCGGGGATGAACACGGATTCGACGGCGTTGCCGGCGCCGACATCCAAGAGCCACTTGCGCGTGCCGTCCGAGGAGACGTGGTCCGACAGCACAGGCGGCACGCGGACCTCGGCCGCTTCGGCCAGCCGGGCCCGCAGCGACTTGGCGAGGTCGGTCATCGCGCCGAAGTCGGCGACACCGGCACGGTGGACCCAGCGCATCAGCTGGCGTGCGCGAAAAGGCTTCTCGCCGCGCTCGGCGCACCAATGCGCGAGCGCGTTCGCGTCGAGTCCCAGCAGGTTGGTCCTACCCTCGGTGCCCATCATCGCGTCGCGGCCGCCGCGGGCGGCGGCGCGTCCTGTCTCCGTCGTGGCTCGCGTTCGTGCGTTCAGCGCGTGTGGATGTTCATCGCCGGGAAGAAGAAGGCGATTTCCTGGCGAGCGGTGTCGGCCGCGTCGGAGCCGTGGACGGCGTTGGCGTCGATGCTGTCGGCGAAGTCGGCGCGAATGGTGCCGGGAGCGGCCTTCTTCGGGTCCGTGGCGCCCATCATGTCGCGGTGCTTGGCGATGGCGTCCTCGCCTTCGAGGACCTGCACCATCACCGGCCCGGAGATCATGAAGCCGACCAGGTCCTTGAAGAACGGACGCTCGCGGTGCACGCCGTAGAAGGCTTCGGCGTCGGCGCGCGAAAGGTGCATCATCCTCGCTGCGACCACCTTCAGGCCAGCCTGCTCGAAGCGGGTATAGATCGGGCCGATCACGTTCTTGGCGACGGCGTCGGGCTTGATGATGGAGAGGGTCCGTTCGATCGCCATGGCGTTTTGGCTCCGCGAAATTTTGGCTTGGCTGGAAGGCGGGACCGCGATGGGGCGGCCGCCGCGATGTAGGAATGGCTGACCGGGGGCGAACGCTCCGGACTCGACGACGAAACGATCGAAGCGCGAGGGGCCCGGCCAATCCGCGAGTCTATCACAGAGAGGGGGTTTTCCCTTTGGACGCGCGGGCAGGCTTGAAATCGAACCCGGGTTCCCATACATTTAGTGGTGCAAGAATCTTTCATATGAGGCATAGACATGGCTCTACAAGGTAATAGCCCGGTCGGGTTCGGCTACGGCGGTAGCGCCACCACGGCCGCCCAACGCAACCGCGTGTTGCGCAACACGTATTGGCTCCTGGCGATCTCGCTGGTGCCGACCGTGCTTGGCGCCTGGGTCGGCGTCGCCACCGGCTTCCGTTCGCTGTTCGCGGGCAGCCCGGGCCTGTCGGCGATCGTGTTCCTGGTGGGCGCGTTCGGCTTCATGTTTGCCATCGAGCGCTTCAAGAACAGCAGCGTCGGCGTGGCGTTGCTGCTCGCCTTCACCTTCTTCATGGGGCTGATGCTGTCCAGGCTGATCGGCTTCGTGCTGGGGATGGGCAACGGCGCGCAACTGATCATGCTCGCCTTCGGCGGCACCGCCGTGGTCTTCGGCGCCATGGCCACGCTGGCCACGGTCAGCAAGCGTGACTTCACCGGCATGGGCCGCTGGCTGATGGTCGGCGCGGTGGTGATCCTGGTGGCGGCGCTGGCCAACATCTGGCTGCAGATGCCCGCGCTCATGATGACCATCTCCGTGCTGGCCATCGTCATTTTCTCTGCCTTCATCCTGGTCGACCTGCAGCGGGTGGTGAACGGCGGCGAGACCAATTACGTGTCGGCGACGCTGGCGGTGTACCTGAGCGTCTACAACGTCTTCTCGAACCTGCTGATGCTGCTCGGCATCTTCGGCGGCGACCGCGAATGACCTGACGGCATCGTGCGCGGCCGGGTGCCCGGGTGCCTCAGGGCGCTCCGGGCCGCGTCGGAATCGGAAAGGGCCGCTCTCGAGCGGCCCTTTTCACGTCCCCTGCGCGGCGAGGGCGGACGCGCCGGATCCGTCCGGCGAACGTGAGATCACGGCGGCGCAGGGGCGGGGACCGGTCCCGGCTCGAAGACCGCGATCGACTCGACGTGCGAGGTCTGCGGGAACATGTTGACCACGCCGGCCGCCCGCAGCACCCAACCGCCTTCATGGACCAGCACCGCCGCATCGCGCGCCAGCGTGGCCGGGTTGCAGGACACGTAGACCAGTCGGGCCGGGCGCGGCGTCGTCGGATCGGACAGGACCTTGGCCACCGCGAGCGCGCCTTCGCGCGGCGGATCGACGAGGATTCGATCGAAACCGCCCAGGTCATGCCAGGCCTGCGGCGTCAGGTCGAAGAGGTTTGCCTGCGCGAACTCGGTGCGCGCCCCCAGGCCGTTGGATGCCGCCGCGTCATGGGCCCGCGCCACCAGCGTCGCGCTGCCTTCGACGCCCAGCACGTGCGCGCAGCGGGTCGCCAGCGGCAGCGAGAAGTTGCCCAGGCCGCAGAACAAGTCGGCGATCCGGTCGGTGGGCTGCGGGTCGAGGAGCCGGATCGCATGCCCGACGAGAACCGCGTTCACGGCGTGGTTGACTTGCGTGAAATCCGTGGGTCGATACGGCATGACCACGCCGAACTCGTCCAGCCGGTACGCCAGGCGCGACACCGCTCCGCGATCGGCGTCCAGCAGTTCGATGGTGTCGGGCCCCTTGGACTGCAGCCACCACTCGATGTCGTGGACCACACCGAATTCGCGCAGGCGCGCCCGGTCGGCTTCCGTGGGTGGCTCGAGGACCCGCGCCACCAACGCCACCACCTGCCGCCGGGCCGTGGGCGCCGCCGACGCGGGAACAGCGGTGTCGGCGGGCGCTTCACCGATCGCCAGCTCGAGTTGGGGAAGCCGATCACGGATCGACAAGCCGGCGATCAGCTCGCGAAGCGGCAGGAGCAGCGCACTGACGTTCGGTGGCAGCACGTGGCATTCGCGGATGTCGGCGACGTAGCTGCTGCCGCGTTCGTGGAACCCGACCAGGACGCCGCCCTTCTTGGGGACATGGCGCACCGACAGCCGCGCACGGAATCGATAGCCCCACGACGGCCCGACCACCGGCCTCAGCACGGTTTCGGGGCGCACGCGGCCCACGTGCCAGAGCGTGTCTTCGAGCGCCCTGCCCTTGATCGAGACCTGCGCGCGCGAATCGAGGTGCTGCAGCGAGCAGCCGCCGCAAACGCCGAAGTGCGGGCACCTGGGCCGTACGCGCGACGGATTCTCTTTCAGCACTTCGAGGGTTTCGGCCACGTCGAAACGCGGCTTGCTGCGCACGATCCGTGCGACGACCCGTTCGCCCGGCAGCGCGCCGCGCACGAAGGCCACCTTGCCGTCTCGCCGGGCGACGCCGTGACCTTCGAGGTCGAGCGCGTCGATGTCGAATGTGACTGGAGGCGAGGCGGGGTGCGCCCTGTGCGGAGAACGGGTCATGGAAGTGGGAGGCTCGCGATGGGCGGTCGTGAATGTCGTCCGCCGCGACGCCGGGACAGGAAAAAGCGCAACGCGCAATCCGAAATGATAAGGCTCGGTCAGCCGACGGGCAGGACGGCCGCGAACGCCTTCCAATGCTGGGCTGGAACCGCTTGCGCGAACGCCCGCACCCGCGCCGTCTCCACGGCGTGCTCGGCGGGGCTGAGGCGTCCGCGGACCAGCTGCAGCCGGCTCCACAGCATGAGCACGATGGCCGCCTCGAGTTCGGAGGCGGCCCGGCTCGCCGCCGAGCAGGCACGCGAGGCGCCAAGCGACGTGCCGGCCGAGGCGGCGCCGTCGCCGACGGGAACGGACAGCCCGCACGCCGCGGCCATCTCGGCCAGCGACATCGACTGCGCGCCCCTGAGGCCCAGCGCATCGATCAGGTCCACGTGGCCCGCGGGCTCGGGCAGCGGACCGAAAAGCGCCGGCAGCCGAACGCCCAATGCGAATCCCCGGACGCGGATCAAGGCCAGATCGTGCGCGGTGCCGTCCCAGGTCACCACGCGCGGCGAAAGCCGCTCCAGGATGCGTCCGAGCTCGGCCAGCAGCACGCCTTCGTCGTGCTCCGGCAAGCCGAGCGCGCGCACGCGCAAGGCCCCGTCGTCCCGGTAGGCGCAGCCGATGGCGGCCACGCGCAAGCGGTGCATGCCCACGCCCGCCCTGATGGCGTCGACCGTGGCGCAGGGGCCCGGCAGCATCGGATCGCCGGGCGCGACCGACGCATGGACGCGAAGGGCGAGGACCGGGGTCACCGGCGGCCCGTCGAACGAGCGCGGTGGTTCAACGCGCCGGTAGCAGGCGCGCCGGGTCGACGGGCTTGCCTTGTCGGCGGATCTCGAAGTGCAGCTTCACGCGGTCCGCGTCGGTGTCGCCGATCTCGGCGATCTTCTGGCCGCGTCGGACGTTGTCGCCTTCCCGAACGGCCAGTGTCCGGTTGTGGGCGTAGACGGACAGCAGCTCGGACGCGTGCTTGACGATCACCAGATTGCCGTAGCCGCGCACCACACCGCTGAAGATGACCTTGCCGTCGGCCGCCGCCGAAACGGCCTCGCCGGCGCGCCCCGCGATGGCGATGCCCTTGCCGCGGGATTCGTCGAAGCCTTGCAGCACCTTGCCGTCGGCCGGCCAGCCCCAGACCGGATCGCCGTTCGGCGCGGCGGCGCGCGGCTCCGGCACGGGTGGATCGGCTGGCTTGGTTTCGGCGACCCTGGGCTCGACGACCCTGGGCTCGACGACCCGGGGATCGGCGGCCTTGGCTTCGGCGGCCTTGGCTTCGGAGGTCCTGGGTTCGGGCGGCCGCGCATCCGCGGCCCTCGTCACGGGTGCACGCTCGTCGGCGGCACGGCCGGAGGCACCCCCGGCATCGGCACGCGCGAGCTCGACCCGCGCGGCTTCGCTGAAGGGCTGCTTCGTGCCACGGGGCTGCGATCGCGCCGTCGCCGCGGAGGGCGCCGCGGACGGTGACACGACCGCTGGGCCTGGGGGCGAGCCGACCGTGGGTGGCGTGGACAGCGGCCGGGATTCGATGCCACCCGGCGTTCGGACCGGGGCGGTTTCCACGCCTCCAGGCGGCAAGACGGGCGCTGCCGGCGCGGCAGGCGCGGCCATCGCGGGCGCGGACGAGGATGCAGGCGCTTGCGGCTTCACGGCGGCGATGGCGCCGGGTGTCATGGGCGTCGTGGTCGCCGTGGGCGGTGCCGCGCGCGCGGGTCCGGCGCCCGAGCGCGACGCGGCGACCGGCCGGTGCTCGATTGGCGCCGGAACGGTGGCAGCGCATCCGGCCAATTGGACAGCGGCGAATGCTGCGGCCGCGGCGACCAACGCCCGGAGGAAGAGTCGAAACATGGAGCGAAGGGAAGAGGCGGGAGGCAGGACGCCGGAGGCGCAAGGCAGGCTAGACGGTGCCCGCCCGCAGCGGGACGAATCTCGCCTCGTCGAGGACGGTCAGGCGCCAATCATTCTGCCCCACCCGCTCGACGAGGTGAAGCGTCTGTTCCTGCTCGCCGACCGGCGCGACCAGACGCCCGCCGATGCGCATCTGCGACAGCAGCGGCTGCGGGATCTCGGTGCCGGCGGCCGCGACGACGATCGCGTCGAACGGCGCCGCCGTCGGCACTCCTTGACGCCCGTCGCCGAACACGAGGCGCAGGTTCGGCACCCGCAGCGGCCGCAGGTTGACGCGCGCCAGTTCGTGCAACGCGCGGATCCGTTCGACCGAATACACCTCGTCGTAGAGGCGCGCCATGACGGCGGCCTCGTAGCCGCAGCCCGTGCCGATCTCGAGCGCACGCCAGGGCCCGGCAGGACGTTCCGGCGGGCGTGCCCCGCCCCCCCGGGTCGGCGCGCGCAACGCGTCGAGCATGCGGGCGACCGACAGCGGCCGCGAGATGGTCTGTTCATGCCCGATCGGCAGCGCGATCTCGTCGTAGGCGCGGCTGGCGAGCGCCTCGTCGACGAACGCGTGGCGCGGCACCGCGCCCATGGCCGACAGCACCGCGGCATCGCGCACGCCCCACTCCCGCAGGCGCTGCACCATTTGGACACGAGCACGGTCGGCGCCCAGCGCGCCGCCGCCTTGGGCCGTCGCGAGCCTGGCGCCCGGAGCGACCACGGCGTGCGACGCCACGGTCGAACGCTTAAGGACGGGGGGCATGCCGGACCCAGGCCGCGACGTCGTCGAGTTGCTCGACGCCGGTGAGATCGATGCGCAGCGGCGTGACCGACACCCGTCCCGCGGCCGTCGCGTGGAAATCCGTACCGGGACCGGCGTCGCGCGCCGCGCCCGCCGGGCCGATCCAGTAGACGGTGTCGCCGCGCGGGTTCTTCGCGACGATGACCGGCTCGGCCGCGTGGCGCTTGCCCAGGCGCGTGACCAGCGGCGCGCCCAGCGTCTCGTACGGCGCATTGGGAATGTTGACGTTGAGCAGGAAGGGCCCGGACAGGGGCGAAGCCACGTGCCGCGCGACCATGTCCCGCGCGACCCGCGCGGCGGACTCCAGATGGGCGTGGCCCTTGCCGACCAGCGAGAACGCGAACGCGGGGATGCCCAGCAGGAAGCCCTCCATGGCCGCCGCCACCGTCCCCGAGTAGATGGTGTCGTCACCCATGTTGGCGCCGTCGTTGATGCCGGACACGACCAGGTCGGGCTTGTGCTCCAAAAGGCCAGTCACGGCGACGTGGACGCAGTCGGTGGGCGTGCCGTTGATGTACAGGAAGCCGCCCGCCGCGCGGCGCACCGACAGCGGCCGGTCGAGCGTCAGCGAGTTCGACGCGCCGCTTCGATCGCGTTCGGGCGCGATGACGGTGATCTCGCCCAGGCCCTCCAGCGCTTGAGCCAACGCCAGGATGCCTGGAGCGAAGTAGCCGTCGTCGTTGCTGATGAGGATGCGCATGGCGGGGGATTCTATCCGAGCCCCCTCGCCGTCGCGGTCGCGTCCGTCGGGCGACCGTCGGCGCGGCGGCGCGGTCCGCCGAGGCGCCGCGCGTTCAGGCCTCGGCCGGCCAGTCGCGGATGTAGGCCTTGAGCATCTTGTTCTCGAAGCCCTGCTCCTCGAGCACCGCGCGCGCCACGTCGTGGAACGAGACCACCCCCATGAGGACGTCCCCATCCATCACGGGCAGGTAGCGCTGGCGGGTCTCCAGCATCACCCGCCTCAAGTCGTTGACGTCCATCGTCGGGCTGGCCACGATCGGCTTGTCGTTCATGACTTCGCGCACGACGATCTCCGCGACCGGCGGCGTCGGGCCCTCCCGATGCTCGCGCTGGCGCTTGGCGAGCACCCGGATCACTTCGCGGAACGTGATGATGCCGACCAGCCTTCCGCGCTCCATCACCATCAGCGACCCGACGTCGCCATCGGCCATCGCCACCACGCAGTCGGACAGCATGGTCTGCGGCGACACGGTGAACAGCGTGCTGCCCTTGACCCTCAGAATCTCTTTGACTTGCATGGCCGCCCCTCGTCGATCGTGTCGACCGATCCTACCCGCGCCGCCCAGGCTGGACAAGCGAGGGCCCATGCTAGGATCGACGGGATGAGCCAGCCCGACCTGTTCCGCTTCGACACCTTGTCGCTGCACGCGGGCGCCGCGCCCGACGCGGCCCACGGCGCGCGCGCCACGCCCATCTACCTGTCCACGGCGTTCCAGTTCCGGGATTCGGACCACGCGGCGGCGCTCTTCAACATGGAGCAGGCGGGCCACGTCTATTCACGCATCTCCAACCCGACCGTGTCGGTGCTGGAGGAGCGCATCGCGGCGCTCGACCGCGGCGTGGGCGCGATCGCGACGGCCAGCGGACAGGCTGCGTTGCACCTGGCCATCGCCACGCTGGCCGGCGCCGGCAGCCACATCGTCGCGTCCCGGGCCTTGTATGGCGGCTCGCACAACCTGCTGGCGTACACGCTGGCACGCTTCGGCATCGAAACGAGCTTCGTCGACCCGCGCGATGCCGACGCATGGCGGGCGGCGCTGCGACCGAACACCCGCATGCTGTTCGGCGAGACCCTGGGCAACCCGGGCCTGGACGTGCTCGACATCCCGACGGTCGCCGAGATCGCGCACGGCCACGGCGTGCCGCTTCTGGTCGACTCCACCTTCACCACCCCGTGGCTGATCCGTCCGGTCGACCACGGTGCCGACCTCGTCTACCACTCGGCCACGAAGTTCCTGTGCGGCCACGGCACCGTCGTGGGCGGACTGCTGGTCGACGGCGGGACCTTTGATTGGCACGCGTCAGGCAAGTTCCCCGAGCTGACCGAACCGTACGCCGGCTTCCACGGCATGGTCTTCGCCGAGGAATCCACCGTCGCGCCGTTCCTGCTGCGCGCCCGTCGCGAGGGCCTTCGCGACTTCGGCGCCTGCATGAGCCCGATGAACGCGTTCCAGATCCTGCAGGGGGTGGAGACGCTGCCGCTGCGCATGGCGCGCCACGTGTCCAATGCACGCCGTGTCGTCGAGTTCCTCGCGGCGCAGCCCGGCGTCGCGCGCGTTGCGTACCCCGAGCTCGACTCCCATCCGGACCGGGCCTTGGCGGCCCGCCTCCTGCCGCGGGGTTGCGGCGCCGTCTTCAGCTTCGACCTGAAAGGCGACCGCGCCGCCGGGCGGCGCTTCGTCGAGGCGTTGCGCATCTTCTCCCATCTGGCGAACGTGGGCGACGCCCGCTCCCTGGTCATCCACCCGGCGTCGACCACGCACTTCCGCATGGACGCCGATGCGCTGGCCGCGGCCGGCATCCGGGAGGGCACGCTCCGGTTGTCGGTGGGCCTGGAAGACCCGGACGACCTGGTCGAGGACTTGGCCGGCGCGCTCAGGGCCGCGCAGAAAGGAGCCTGACGCGATGCTGCTCCAAGTGGACGGCCGCAGCGCGTACGCCTACACGGGCGGTCGCCCCTTCGACGCCGCGGGGCCGGTCGTCGCCTTCGTGCACGGCGCGCAGCACGACCACAGCGTCTGGATCCTGCAGTCGCGCTGGCTCGCCCACCACGGCTGGTCGGTGCTGGCGGTGGACCTGCCGGGTCACGGGCGCAGCGACGGCCCGCCGCTGGACAGCGTCGAGGCCATGGCGCAGTGGCTGCTGGCGGCCCTGTCGGCCGCAGGCGTCGAGCGGGCGCACTTGGTCGGGCACAGCATGGGCTCGCTGGTGGCGCTGGAGGCGGCAGGCCGCGCACCCGGGCGCATCGCCGGGCTGGGCCTGGTCGGCACGGCCTATCCGATGCGCGTGTCCGACGCACTGCTCGCGGCCGCGCGCGAAGACGAGCCGCGTGCCTTCGACATGATCAACGCCTGGTCCCATTCGGGCTTGACCCATCAGCCCGGCTGCCCTGGACCGGGTTTTTCGGTCTTCGTGCAGAACCGCCGTCTGATGGAGCGCCAACGGCCCGGCACCCTGTCCGTCGACTTCGCGGCCTGCAATGCGTACGCCAACGGCTTCGAGGCCGCCGCGAGCGCGAAATGCCCGGCGCTGTTGGTGCTGGGGGCGCGCGACCTGATGACGCGGCCGTCGGCCGCAGCCGGCCTGGCCGAGCGCCTGCCCGGCAGCCGCGTGGTCAAGGTGCCCGATGCCGGCCACGCGTTGATGGCGGAGCGGCCCGACGCCGTGCTCGACGCGCTGCGCGGCTTCCTGCCGTCGCCGGCTTGATCGTCACGTCGACGCCGCGAATGGACTGCCCGGCCGTGCCGTCGACAGCCGGCAGCGCCCGCGGGACATCCGACATGCTCAGCGGCCGGATCCGGTCCTGATCAGGGCAGGCGCCGGCGCCGGTCCCGAAGCGACCTTCGGCGGATCGGCAACGGGCTGGGGCGCGTGCGTCAGCGGCTGATCCAGGTCCGCCGCGGGCGCCCCACCCCAGAGCGCCTCGTGGAGTGCGCGGGGGGTGGCGTCGGCGGCGGAGTTCGCGAGCACCCAGCTCTCGTCCCAGATGTCCAGGTGGCCGCTCGCCATCGCCGGCGGCACCAGTCGCCGAAGATATCCGGCGCTCTCGAGCAGCGTGGCCAACTCCAGCAGGGCGTCGGCGTCGTGGTCGACCAGGGGGCCGAAGCGTGACGCCGGCAGCCAGGACACGCCGCCCTGGGCGGCCTCGGCCAGTTCGGCGAGGATGACGCGCGCTCGGGCGTACCGCTCGGCGGGTGGCACCAGCGCGCTCCCGTGCCACGGTCGTCCCCAATGCCGTGCCTCCGAAGCCACCAATGCGCCGGCCAGCACCGTCATCCACAGCAGGTACAGCCAGGTGAGCAAGACGGGCAGCACGGCGAACGCACCGTAGACGACCGTGTAGGTGGGAAAGCGGGCGATGAAGAAGCCGAGCACCAGCTTCCAGACCTGAAGCAGCGTGGCCGCGACGAAGGCTCCGGCCGCCGCGTGCGAGACCCGCACGCGCGCCCCCGGCAGCACCCGATAGACCACGGTGAGCGCGCCCCAGGTCAACAGCCATGGCAGGGCCGACCCCCAGAGCTTCTGCGCCCAGGGCAAGCCCAAAGCCGGGGCCATCGCCCACACGTACGACTCGACCGCCAGCGATATGGCGAGCACCGGGGGCGCGAGCGTCAGGAGCGCCCAGTACAAGCCGAGCCGACCAGCCCACCCTCGCCGCGGCCGCGACTGCCAGATCGCGTTCAAGGTGCGCTCGATCGTGGCGAGCGTGGTGACGGCAGTCAGCAGGAACAAGGTGAGGCCGAGGGCCGACAGGCTGGCGGCCTTCGCGGCGAACTGGTTCACGTAACGCAGCAGGGCTTCGGCGAAGGCCGGGACGAAGAAGTTCGTCGACACGAAGCCCATCAGCGAGGCCCGCATGGCGTCGAAGGCGGGCAAGGCGGCCATCACGGCGAGCGTGATGGTCGCCACCGGGACGAACGCGAAAAGCGACAGGAACGCCAGGCTGCCCGCCGTCTGCGGCAAGCGCAACGCGACGGCGCGCGACGCGAGCCGACGCGCGAACGTGGTTGCCTGCCGCCGTAGGGGCAGCGATTCGACCCGGAGCATCGGAAACTATAATAACGACCGAATGCGCGACATCCTCGTCCTCTACTACAGCCGGCACGGCGCCACCCGCGAATTGGCGGCCTGCGTGGCCGAGGGCGTCGAATCGGTGCGCGGCGCCACCGCGCGGCTCCGCACCGTCCCGCCGGTGTCGCCGTCGGTGACGGTGGCCACGCCGCCGGTGCCGCCCAGCGGAAGCCCCTACGTCGAGCTGTCCGACCTGGAGGCCTGCGACGGCCTCGCGTTGGGTTCGCCCACGCGCTTCGGCAACATGGCCGCCCCGCTCAAGCACTTCCTGGACACCACCTCGGGCCAGTGGTTGGCCGGCACGCTCGCCGGCAAGCCCGGGGCGGTGTTCACGTCCACCTCCAGCGCGCACGGCGGCCAGGAATCCACGTTGTTGTCGATGATGCTGCCGCTGCTGCACCACGGCATGCTGATCGTGGGACTGCCCTACACGCTCCCCGAGCTGTCCTCGACCACGGGCGGCGGTTCCCCGTACGGAGCGGGCCACGTCGGCGGGTCGGATGGCGCCCGGCCGGTCGACGCAGTCGAGCGCCGCCTGGCCATCGCGCTGGGCAAGCGGCTGGCCGATGTCGCCAGCCGTCTGGCGCCGCGATGACGCCGCAGCGACGCACCGACGCGGCGCCGGCCGGCCTCGCCGGCTCCGGCGCGGGCCTACCCGCGCGGTTGACGTTGTGGGGAGTCGTCGCGCTCTTGGTGCTCGCGGTGGCTTGGGAGCTCTGGCTCGCGCCCTTGAGGCCCGGGGGTTCGCTTCTGGTGCTCAAGGCGCTGCCGCTCCTGCTGGTGGTGCGCGGGTTGGCGCGCGGCCGGCGGCGCAGCTTCCAGGTCACGTCGATGCTGGTCCTGCTGTATCTCGCCGAAGGCGTGGTGCGCGGGATGACCGACCCACAGCCGGCCGCCACCCTGGGCTGGATCGAGTTCGCGCTCGCGACGGCCGTCTTTGCGGCGGTGCTGGCGCACGTGCGCGCGGAGAACCGTTCGGCGTCGGCGCTCGCGTCGACCCCGGCCGCACCCGCGCCGAGGAGTCCCTGATGAACGACATGATGGCATCGCACGGCGCGCCGCCCACCGGATCGCCGGTCGCCTCGGCCGCGGGCCGGCCCCCGGTCGATCGCGAGGCCTTGGCCGGCGCGCTGCGCGCGCTGCTGGGTCCGCGCTTCATGACCGAGGCCAGCGACGTCGAGCCCTACCTGGTCGACTGGCGCCGCCGCTACTTCGGCCGCGCGATCGGCGTGGCCAGCCCGCAGTCGGCAGACGAAGCGGCGCAGGTCGTCCGCCTGTGCGTCGCGCACGGCGCGCCGGTCGTCCCGCAAGGCGGCAACACGGGCTTGTCGGGCGGCGCGACGCCGGACGACCAGGGCGACGCCGTGGTGGTGTCGCTGCGCCGCATGAACCGCATCCGCGCCGTCGACCCGGTCAACGACACCGTCACGGTCGAGGCCGGCGTCCTGCTGGCCGAGGTGCAGCGGGCGGCCGCCGATGCGGGCCGGCTCTTTCCCCTGTCGCTGGCGGCCGAGGGCAGCTGCACCGTGGGCGGCAACCTCGCCACCAATGCGGGCGGCGTCCAGGTGCTGCGCTACGGCAACGCCCGCGAGCTCTGCCTGGGGCTGGAAGTGGTCACGCCCACCGGCGAGGTCTGGGACGGGTTGCGCGGCCTTCGCAAGGACAACACCGGCTACGACCTGCGCGACCTCTTCATCGGGGCGGAAGGCACGCTCGGCCTGATCACGGCGGCCACGCTCAAGATGTTCCCGCGTCCGGCGGCGCAGGTCACGGCGCTGGCCGCGGTGGGCTCGCCGCGGGACGGCGTGGAGCTGCTCGCGGGCGCCAAGGCGGCGCTCGGGCCGACGCTGACAGCGTTCGAGCTCTTCTCCCCCCTGTGCCTGTCGTTGGTCCTCAAGCACTTCCCGACCGAGCAGGCGCCCTTCGGCGAGCCGCACCCGCAGTACGTGCTGCTGGAATGCTCGGACGCCGAAAGCGAGGCGCATGCGCGCGAACGCTTCGAGACGCTGCTGGCCGACGCGATCGACGCCGGGCTGGTTCGCGACGCGGCGGTGGCGGCGTCGGTGGCGCAAAGCCGCGCGCTGTGGCGGCTGCGCGAGCTCATCTCCGAAGCGCAGGCGCACGAAGGCAAGAACATCAAACACGACGTGGCGCTGCCCATCTCCGAAATCGCGAATTTCGTGGAAGCGACCGACCGCCTGCTGGCGGATCGCTTCCCTGGGGTGCGGATGGTGACCTTCGGCCATCTGGGCGACGGCAACCTGCACTACAACGTCTCGCCGCCGGAGGGCGCGGCGCCGGGCAGCGCCGACCAGGACGCGTTCCTCGCGCTGCAGCCGGCCATCAACGAAGTGGTGCACGACAGCGTCGTGGCGCATCGGGGCTCGATCTCGGCCGAGCACGGGCTCGGCCAGCTGCGCCGGGACGAGAACCGCCGTTACAAGTCTTCAGTCGAGATGGGCATGATGCGAGCGATCAAGTCCGCGCTGGACCCGAAGGGCTTGTTCAACCCCGGCAAGGTGCTGTGACCGCTGCTGCTGCAGCGCCCGCGGCGTCGCGGCCGGCATGCCCATGAAGATCAGCGCCTACGTCCTCACCTACAACAGCGAGCGCCGCCTTCGGGACGTGCTCGGGGCCCTCGCGCAAGTCGCCGACGAGCTGGTGGTGGTGGATTCCGGCAGCCGCGACGCGACGCTGTCGATCTGCGAGGCCGCGGGCGCCAAGGTGTTCCATCGCCCCTTCGACGACTTCGCCAGCCAGCGCAACTTCGCGCTGTCGTGCTGCTCGCACCCGTGGGTCCTGGAAATGGATTCGGACGAGGTGATGAGCGAGGACCTGATCCGCGCGATCCCTCGACTGGCCTTCGACGTGGACGGCTACCGCATCCGCAGGGACTGGTACGCGCTCGGCCGCAAGGTGCGCTGCTTCTACCCGTCGACCTGTCCCGACGACCCGGTGCGGCTCTACCGCAAGGACAAGGTGCGCTACGAGCCAGCGGTCCGGCTGATCCACGAGTATCCGACCGGCTACGCGTCGCTCGGCCGGATCCGGGAGCCGATCTCGCACTACACCTGCGATTCCGTCGACGAGATGTATTCGAAGGTGAACCGATACACGACCTTGCTCGGCGCGCAGGCCCGGCGCGAGAGCGGTCGACCGCCATGGTGGAAGGTGTTCGTGTTTCCGTGGCTGGCTTGGGCGGACTGGTACCTGCGCAAGGGCGGCTTCCGCGACGGGTGGGTGGGCGCCGTCCACGGCCGGTACGTGCGCGACACGGTGTGGCAGAAGTACCTGAAGGCGCGCGTCGACCCTTGATCGGCAGGCGCGGCGCCACGCGCTACGCAGTGGCGTCCAGCCTCGCGGCGTCCCCGCTCTTGCCGGCCAGGGCGCCCCTGCCGTTGGCGGCCTCGAAGGCCCTCAGGATCAGGCTGGCGTCGTCGCCGCGCAGCAGCGAGGCGTCCGACAGCATCTGGCGCCACCGGCGTGCGCCGGGCAACCCGTTCAACAGACCCAGCACGTGCCGCGTGACCGCCCGCAACGGCGTGCCGGCAGCGACCTCGCCCGCTGCGTAGGTGGCCAGCGCCTCGACGACGGCGCCGCGTTCCGCGACGGGCGCCGGCACGCCGTAGTGGAGCGGATCGACCTGCGAAAGCATCCACGGGTCGCGGTACGCCTGGCGTCCGACCATGACCCCATGCAGCCCCGCACCGGCGCGCAGCGCATCGTCATGGTCCTGCAGCCCGCCGTTCAGCACGAAGCGCAGCGACGGGAAGTCGGACGCGAGCCGGGCGACCACGTCGTAGCGAAGCGGCGGGATGTCCCGGTTCTCCTTGGGGGACAAGCCTTCGAGCCAGGCGTTGCGCGCATGCACCACGAAGACGCCGCAACCCGCCTGGGCCACCCGCCCGACGAAGTCGCGGACGAATCCGTAGTGCTCATTGCGGCCTAGTCCGATCCGGTGCTTGACCGTCACTTCCAGCGGCGTCGCGTCGCGCATCGCGGCCACGCAGTCGGCCACCAGACCGGGCTCGGCCATCAGGCACGCGCCGAACGCGCCGCGCTGGACGCGCTCGCTCGGGCAGCCGCAATTCAGGTTCACCTCGTCGTATCCCGCCGCCCGGGCCATGCGGGCGCACGCGGCGAGGTCGGTGGGCTCGCTGCCCCCCAATTGCAGGGCGACGGCGCCCGCGCCGGGCAAGGCTGCCTCCTTGGCGAGCAGGCGCTGCGCATCGCCGTGCAGGAGCGCGCCGGTGGTGATCATCTCCGTGTAGAGGCGAGCCCGGCGCGTCAGCAAGCGGTGGAAGAACCGGCAGTGCCGGTCGGTCCAGTCGAGCATCGGGGCGACGCAGAATGCATAGTCCATCCGTCTGTCCATGCGCCTATTTTGCCAGCCCGGGGGTGTGGACCCCTTCCTTGACACCACCGCGGGCGAAACCTACAAAGCGTGTGTAAATTTTCCCCATCCGATTGAGAGGAATGCAGGCATGACCGCCCGGCTGTTGTTGATCGAAGACCATCCGATCATGCGCGAAGCGCTCTCGGCGACGTTGGCCGAGATCGACCCGGCCCGCTATCGGGCCGACCTGGCAGGCGGCTTGGCCGAAGGCCTGGAACGTCTTCGTGCAGGCGGCATCGACCTCGTGCTGCTGGACCTGGCGCTTCCGGATGCCGATGGGCTGGATGCCCTCGCGAGCCTGCGGGCCGCCTACCCCGACGTACCGGTGGCGATCCTCTCCGCGGCGACCGATCGCCACACCATCCTGGCGTGCCTGGAAGCGGGCGCCGTGGGCTTCGTGCCGAAGACGGCGCCGCGCGAGGTGTTGGCGGGCGCCCTGCGCCTGATGTCCGATGGCGGGACGTACGTGCCGCCCGAAGCGGTCTCCGCCTTCGACATGCGGAGCCCGCATGCCGCGCGCGTCTTGTCGGCGGGGGCGACACGGCCATTCCCTCCGTATGGCGGCCTGGGGAGCGCGTCCGTCGGCGCCGTACCGGCCGCGTCGTCGGGCGTGGGCGGGCAGCCGGACCTCGGACTGACGGCGCGCCAGCAGGACGTGCTGCGGCTGATCCTGGACGGACTGCCCAACAAGCTGATCTGTCGGCAGTTGCGGCTGGCCGAAGGGACCGTGAAGGTCCACGTCAGCGCGGTGCTGCGCGCCCTGGGGGTGCGCAGCCGCACGCAGGCGGTCTGGGCGAGCGGATCGGCGAGCGCCGAGGCGCGTGAGGCCAGCGCCGAGCGACGTGACCGGCTTCAAGTCACCGCTTTGCGCCGGGCGAACTCCGGCTCGCGCCACTGTCCGGACGCCATGATGTCGCGCAGCGCCTCGACCGCGTTCCAGGCGTCCTCGTAGCGCAGATACAGCACCGCGAATCCGAATCGCAAGATGTCCGGGGCGCGGAAGTCGCCGATGACGCCGCGAGCGATCAAGGCCTGCATGATGGCGTAGCCCTCGGGGTGCGTCAGCGACACCTGGCTACCGCGAATGTCACTGTCTCGCGGGCTGGCCAGGCCGAAGCCGAACCCCGCCAAGCGTTCGTCCGAAAGGCGGATGAAGAGGTCGCCGATGGCTTCGCTCTTGGCGCGCAGCTGCCCCAGGTCGACCTCGTCGAAGGCCTCCAGCGAGGCTTCCAGCGCGATCATCGACAACTGGGGCGGCGTGCCGCAAAGCATCCGGTCCGTGCCGGCGGCGGGTCGGTAGTCCTGCTCGAAGTCGAACGGCCGCGCATGCCCCAGCCAACCCGATAGCGGCTGCCGCACGGATTCTTGGTGGCGCCGCGCCACGAACACCCAGGCCGGCGCCCCCGGCCCGCCGTTGAGGTACTTGTAGCTGCAGCCGACCGCGAAGTCGGCCTCGCACGCGTTCAACGCCACCGGCATCGCGCCCGCGCTGTGCGCGAGGTCCCACACCATCAACGCGCCGTGCCGGTGGGCGGCCGCCGTCACCGTGGCCATGTCGTAGCGCCGGCCGGTCTTGTAGTGGACATGGGTGAGCTGCACCACCGCCAAGCGTGGGCCCAGGCGCGCGATCGCCCCTTCCACCTCGTGCGGCTCGACGCAGACGAGCTCGGCGCCCGCGAGCTCCGCCGCCCCGGCGTCGATGTAGGCATCGGTCGGAAAATTGCCGCGCTCCGCGAGCACCACGCTGCGCCCGGGCCGCAGCCGCAGGGCCGCCACCATCACCTTGAACAGGTTCACCGACGTGGAGTCGCACGCGACGACCTCGTCCGGCGCGGCGCCCACCAGCGCCGCGATGCGGGCGCCGATCCGCCTGGGCGCGGGGTACCAGCCGGCGTCGTTCCACGAGCCGATGAGGCCGAGCGCCCATTCCTGCTCGACCGCGCGGCGCATGCGCTCGGGCACGTGCCGCGGCATCGCGCCGAGCGAATTGCCGTCGAGATAGATCACGCCGGGCGGCAGCACGAAGCGCTCGCGCATCGCCGCGAGGGGGTCGGCCGCGTCGAGCGCGCGGCAGTGCTGGAGCGTGAGCGGCGATGGGAGGTCGGCGATGCTGGACATGTGGGCGTGGAGGCTGCGTTTCGTTGGCCGGGGCGCCGCGGGCCGAGTCGGCCGCGGCCCGCCGGCAGCGTGCCGACAGCTTAGCCGACCACCGGCAGGGTCCGCGTTCCGCGTGCCTGATCCGGGTGGCCATGCAGGAGCGCCAGCGTCGCGTCGCCGAGCGGCGAGCCGGTCCGGACCAGGTCCAGGACGACGTCGAAGTGGTTGCGGGCCTGCGCGACGATCGTCCTGGACGGCACGCGGGCCGCGGCGAGCGCGGCCGCGAACGCGTCCGACTGGCGTGCGAACTCCGCGGTCTCGTTGGCGCCGCGCGCGACGATGGTCGGCGGAAGGCCGCCGAGGTCGAGCGCCAGGGGGCTGGCCCGGAGCGCGGCCGCTTCGTCGAGCCCGAGCGCGTCGTTGACGTAGGTGCGCACCAACGGACGCAGGTCGTAGATGCCCGACACCAGCACGGCGCCCGCCGCGGCCCTGCCCCGGTTCCTGCCCCTGCCCCTGCCGCCGAGCAAGCTCATGGCAGCCAGGTGCGCACCGGCCGAACTGCCTGCCAACACGATCCGACCGGGGTCGACGCCCAGGGCTTGCGCTTGCTCGAACAACCAGTCGACCGCCCGCCGGCATTGCTCGACGATCCGATCCAGGCTGGCGGCGGGCGCCAGCGTGTAGCCGACCGCGGCGAAGGCGCAGCCTGCCGCGATCGCGTCGCATGCGGCGAAGGCCGATGCAGCCTTGGACAACTCCTGCCAATAGCCGCCGTGGATGTAGACCAGCAACGGCGCGTCGGCACGGGGCGCGAGGAACAAGTCCAAGCGCTCGTCCGGATGGCCGCCGTAGGACAGGTCCCGCCGACATCGCGACGTGGCACGCGCGCGGGCGCTGCGCGCCACGTACTCCGCGATGATCGGCCGGTAGTCGCCGCCGATGCGGCTGCTGGGCGAATACTCGCGCTCGAGCCGCGCGTGCGCGTAGCTGCGCCACCGCTCGTTGTCGGCCGGCGGCTGGCGTCCGGTCACCACCGGTACTGCAGCCCCATCGACAGCGACTGTTGTCGCATCGCGACGCCGGACTCGCGGCCTGCAGAGGCACCGTCCAGGAGACGGTAGGCCATCGTGCCGGCCCATGCCTGGTTGAAGTCGTAGCGCAGCCTCACGCCCGCATCGAGCATCGTCGCGCCACCCGGAACCATCGCATCGACATCGGCCAGCAGGCTGAAGCGGTCGCCCAGACGCTGCTCGAAAGACGCGTGCAGCAGCGGGACGAAGCCGCCGTCGGACCGTGAGGACAGCAGCGGGCCTTGGCCTGCGCCGGTTCCGGAATCCCGCAGGCGTGCCGTCACGCCCAGGCGCAACTTGAGTTCGGGTGAATCGATCCAGGCTCGGCGCCACGTCACCCGCGGCGCGTCGAGCCGCCAACCGGCCGCCGACGCGGGCGCCGCGCCGGACAAGGCGATCGTTTGCGCGGCCGCATCCGACGGGTCGATGGAACCCACGGCGGGCCTCAGCGTCGCGCGGAGCTCACCGCGCCCCTCGGCCAGCGGCCAGACCGCCTCGACGCGCCCGCTGCCGGCCACCCCGGGGACGCCCGGATCCCGGTGCAGGCGCAACCCCGTCGCGTCCGCACCCGACACCGTCGCGCTGCGAAGCCCACGCGCCATCGCGACGTCGGCATCGCCTACGCGTGGCACGGCCGGCGCGGTCGGTTGCGCGGCCATGCACGGGGACAGGAACATGCCCGACAAGACAGCCATGACGGCTCCGCGACGCGCACGGATGATGCACGGCCGAACGGAGGTGGGAGGAGCGCGCATGGCAGCGCCTCGTTGGTGTCTGCGGATGCCTTGGATCGTAGCGCGCTCCGCGCTACCGCGCGAGGGGCGGGGGCTGTTTGTCCGCGTGCGTCTCGGGCATCCGCCTTGCTGCCGCTGCAGGATCCGTTCGTCGGGCGCCGCGGAACCGGCGCCACATCGAGTTTCGAATCCATGATCGCTGAATCGCAAGCCGACGAGCCGCTCGATTGCCTCGTCGTCGGAGCCGGCCCGGCCGGATTGACCGCTGCCATCTACCTTGCCCGGTTCCGGCGGCGCTTCGCGGTGGTGGACGCGGGCGCGAGCCGGGCGCTCTGGATCCCGGTGTCCCACAACCATGCCGGTTTCCCGGAAGGCATCCACGGCCGCGACCTGCTGGCGCGCATGGCCGAGCAGGCATCGCAGTACGGCACCCGAGTCGAGCAGGGATCGATCACCGGGATCGAGCGGGTGGAGCCGGGCCTGTTCGCCGTCCGCACGGCCGAGCGCCACTGGCGCACCCGCACGGTGCTGCTCGCCACCGGCGTGATCGACCGGACCCTGTCGCTGCCGAATCTCTACGAAGCGGTGCAGGCTTGCCTCGTGCGCTATTGCGCCATCTGCGACGGCTACGAAGCCACGGACCGCGACATCGCCGTGATCGGAGAGGGCGCCGGCGGCGTCGGAGAGGCGCTCTTCCTGCGGACGTGGACCGACCGGATCACGCTGCTGACGCTGGACGACCCGCTCGAGCCGGGCGAGGCGGATCGCCAACGGCTTGCCGATGCCGGCATCCGGATCATCGAAAGCCCCATCGACGCGGTCCATGCCGACGGGGACCGCGTGGCGATCGTCACGCGCGACGGGTGCGTGCGCCGCTTCGACGTCGCCTACGCCGCGCTCGGTTCCATCGCCCGGTCGGACCTGGCCGCGGCCATCGGTGCCGAGCTGGACGCCGCCGGCTGCATCGTCACCGACACGCACCAGCAGACGTCGCTGGACGGCGTGTACGCAGCAGGCGACGTCGTCAAGAGTCTCGATCAGATCAGCGTGGCGATGTCGCAGGCGGCGATCGCCGCCACGGCGATCCACAACCGTTTGCGCGAGGCGACGGGGCGCGTGCACATCCCGGTGCAGCCCTTGCCCGAAGGCGCCCTGCCTTGACACACCAACGAGATATTCGTAAGATGTGAGGCTTCGTTGGGGGTATAGCTCAGCTGGGAGAGCGCTTGCATGGCATGCAAGAGGTCAGCGGTTCGATCCCGCTTACCTCCACCAAGTTGAAGAAGTCGTTGCCGGCATCTGCGGCAGCACGCCTCGCAGTCCCGTTCGTCTAGAGGCCTAGGACATCACCCTTTCACGGTGAGTACAGGGGTTCGAATCCCCTACGGGACGCCAGATACGAAAACGCCTCGGTGCCTGATCGCACCGGGGCGTTTTGCCATGGGGCCCGCCAACGTCTCCCGGGACGCGTCGGTGCTAGACTTGCGCGCCGTGCCGGGCCTCATTCGCGGGGCCTGATCTCGTCGAGTCCCTGATCTCCTCTCTGGCCGCCATGTCCGCCACCCTCATCGACGGCGCAGCGCTCGCTCGCCAGGTCCGCACGGAGGTCGCCGAGCGCGCCCGCGCGCTCACTGAGGCCGGCGTGCAGCCTGGCCTGGCCGTCCTCCTGGTGGGCGACTCCGCCGCCAGCGCCGTGTACGTGCGCAACAAGATCAAGGCGTGCGAGGAAGTCGGCATCCGCTCCTTCCACGACCACTTGCCGGCCGACACGCCGCAGGAGGTGTTGTCGGCGCGCGTGCGCGAACTCAACGCGGATCCGGCCGTGCACGGCATCCTGGTCCAGTTGCCGTTGCCGCCGCGGATCGACACGGCCGCGGTGCTCGCCGCCATCGATCCCGACAAGGACGTCGACGGCCTGCACGTGCTCAACGCCGGTGCACTGGCCAGCGGCGCGCCCCGCTTCCGGCCCTGCACGCCGTATGGCGTGATGCGGCTCCTGGAGCATGCGGGCGTCGCATTGCGTGGCGCGCACGCGGTGGTGGTCGGCGCCAGCAACCTCGTGGGCAAGCCCGCCGCGCTGCTGCTCTTGCAGGCCGGCGCCACCGTCACCATCTGCAACAGCAAGACGCGAGACCTGGCCGCCCACGTCAGGCAGGCCGACATCGTCGTGTCGGCCGTCGGTAAGCCCGGCACCATCCGGGCCGACATGGTCAAGCCCGGTGCCGTCGTGATCGATGTCGGCACCACGCGACTGGCCGAAGGCCCCCGCGCAGGCAAGCTCGCCGGCGACGTGGACTTCGACGCGGTGTGCGAAGTGGCCGGCGCGATCACCCCGGTGCCCGGCGGGGTCGGCCCCATGACCATCGCGATGCTGCTGGTCAACACCGTCGAATCGGCCGAGCGTGCCGACGACCTCCAGCGGCGACGTCAAGCCCACCTCCGATAAGAGAACGCCATGCCCTCCACCTCTGACGCCAATGCGCTGCTGGATTTCAGCGACCTCCCCCGCTTCGACCTCTTTTCGCCGGCGCACGTCTCGGTCGCGGTGGACGAGTTGCTGGCGCAGGCCCGCGCCGCGGTCGCCCGTGCCGAGGAAGACGCCACCGCCGCGACGTGGGACGAATTCGTCGCGCCGCTGGAGCGCGCGACCGAGCGCCTGGGGCGGGCCTGGGGCATGGTCGGCCACCTGAACGCGGTGGCCGACTCGTCCGACCTGCGCGACGCGTACAACGCCAGCCTGCCCAAGGTCACGCAGTTCTGGACCGAGATGGGGCAGAACCGCAAGCTCTTCGCCAAGTACCGCGCCCTGGCCGACGGCCCGGCGTACGGCACGCTGGACCTCGCGCGCCGCCGCGTGGTCGACAACGCGTTGCGTGACTTCCGCCTGGGCGGCGCCGAGCTCGAAAGCCCGGCCCGCGAGCGCTTCGCGTCGATCCAGGAGCGCCATGCCGAGCTGGCGCAACGCTTCTCGGAGAACGTGCTGGACGCGACCAACGCGTATTCGCTGGTGATCAGCGACGAGTCCCGGTTGGCCGGCCTGCCGCAGGACGCGCGCCAGGCCGCGCGGGACGAGGCGGAGGCCGATGGCGCGCAGGGCTGGAAATTCACGCTTCGCTTTCCGTCCTACCTGCCCGTGATGCAGTACGCCGACGACCGCGCGTTGCGCGAGCAGCTCTACCGCGCCTACGTCACGCGCGCCTCCGAACTGGAGCAGCCGGAAGCGGCGCGCGACAACGGCCCATTGATCGCCGAGCTGATGCGGCTGCGCGCCGAGGAAGCCGCGCTGCTGGGCTTTCCCAGCGCCGCGGCCGTGTCGCTCGAGCCCAAGATGGCCGAGTCGCCCGTTCAGGTCGTCTCGTTCCTGCGCGACTTGGCTGCCCGCGCGCGCCCCAGCGCCGAGCGCGACCTGGCCGAAGTGCGCGCCTTCGCCGCGGAGCACCTTGGACTGCCGCAACTGGAGTCCTGGGACCTGGCCTACGCCAGCGAGAAGCTGAAGGAAGCGCGCTACGCCTTCAGCGACCACGAGGTCAAGCAGTACTTCCAGGCGCCGCGCGTGCTGGACGGCCTGTTCGGCCTGATCGGGCGTCTCTTCGACGTCACCATCGGTCCGGACCAGGCGCCCACGTGGCATCCGGACGTGCGCTTCTTCCGCATCGAGCGCGATGGTGCGCTGGTGGGCCAGTTCTACGTCGACCTCTACGCGCGCGCCAGCAAGCGCGGGGGCGCGTGGATGGACGACGCGCGCGGGCGGCGCCACGATCCGGCGTCCACGCAGACCCCCGTCGCGTACCTGAACTGCAATTTCCAGCCGCCCGTGGGCGACAAGCCGGCGCTGCTGCGCCACGACGACGTCATCACGCTCTTCCACGAGTTCGGCCACGGCCTGCACCACCTGCTGACGCGCGTCGATGCGCTGGGCGTGTCGGGCATCAACGGCGTGGAATGGGACGCGGTGGAGTTGCCCAGCCAGTTCATGGAGAACTGGTGCTGGGAATGGGACGTGGTGCGCCAGATGAGCGCGCACGTGGACAACGGCGAGCCGCTGCCTCGGGCGCTCTTCGACAAGATGGTGGCGGCGAAGAACTTCCAGGCCGGGCTGGCGCTCCTGCGCCAAGTGGAGTTCGCGCTCTTCGACATGCGGCTGCACGCCGAGTTCGACGCCGGCCGCCCGGTCGCCGTCGCGGCGCTGCTCGCGGAGGTGCGCCGCGAGGTGTCCGTGGTCCAGCCGCCCCCCTACAACCGATTCCAGAACAGCTTCTCGCACATCTTCGCGGGCGGCTACTCGGCGGGGTACTACAGCTACCTGTGGGCCGAGGTGCTGTCGGCCGACTGCTTCGCCGCCTTCGAGGAAGCCGGGGTGTTCGACGCGTCCACCGGCAAGCGCTTCCTGGACGAGATCCTGTCCGTCGGCGGCAGCCGGCCGGCGATCGACTCGTTCCGCGCGTTCAGGGGCCGCGAGCCCCGGATCGACGCCCTGCTGCGACACAATGGGATGGTCGACACCACCACGCCCGAAACCGCAGATGCCTGATGGCCGCCTGATCGGATCGACCCTGCCGCCGGCCGACTCGCCGGCCTCCCACCCCCGCATGCCTCGCGCGACGCGGTTGGCGTTCGTCGCGCTGGCCGTCGGCCTGTCCGGGGGCATTGCGCAGGCCGGCTCGGGCCCGGACGTGTCCGAGCTGCCCTTCGCGCTCCGCAGCGCCGCGCAGCGGCATCCGGTGACGCTCTTCACGTCGGCCGACTGCCCGCCCTGCGCCGATGCGCGGGCGCACCTGGCCAAGCGCGGCGTGCCCTTCGCCGAGCGCAGCGTCCGTTCGCCGGAGGACGTCGCCGCGTTCAAGCAACGGGGTTTCACCGAGAACGGCTTTCCGGCCGCCACCGTGGGCAGCCAGCGCCTGGTCGGCTTCCAGGCCGGCAGCTGGGACCAACTGCTGGATCTCGCGGGTTATCCCCGCAGCTCCGCCTTGCCGCGCAACTGGCAGCAGCCCGCCGCCGCGCCTGCTGCCGGAGCGCGGTCAGCCGACGCGGCACCGGCTGCGGCCCCGGGCACGGCGAACGCGACCGCGGCCCCGACGCCGAGCGGTCCGACGCCGGCCAGCTTCGCGGCGTCGGCGGCGCGCGGCCCGACCGCATCGGCGGGCAGCGGCACGGCCAGCAACGGGAGCGGCTTCCGCTTCTGAGTATGATCGGGGCGATGCGAATCGCCACCTGGAACGTCAACTCGTTGAACGTACGGCTGCAGCACGTGCTCGACTGGCTGCGCGCCAATCCGGTCGACGCGCTGTGCCTGCAGGAGCTCAAGCTCCCGGACGACCGTTTTCCCGCAGCGGACCTGGCCGCGGCCGGCTATGCGGCGGCGTGGGCCGGGCAGCCGACCTACAACGGCGTCGCCATCCTCACGCGCACCGAGACGGTCGGTCCGCCGCTGGACGTCCTGCGCGGCAACCCGCGCTTCGAAGATCCCCAACAACGCCTGATCACGGCCACCGTCGCCGGCGTGCGGCTGGTCTGCGCGTACTTCCCGAACGGCCAGTCGGTGGGATCGGACAAGTACGCCTACAAGCTCGCCTGGATCGACGCGTTGCTGGGTTGGCTGCCGGAGCTGCAGCGTGCCCATCCGCTGCTGGCGCTGGCTGGCGACTACAACATCGCCCCTGAAGACCGCGACGTTCACCACCCGGCCGCCTGGGCCGGCCAAGTGCTGTGCTCCGAGCCGGAACGCGAGCGCTTCCGCGCGCTGGTCGCACTGGGGCTGATCGATGCCTTCCGCCGCTTCGATCAGCCCGACAGGCTTTTCTCCTGGTGGGACTACCGCGCGCTGGGCTTCAGGCGCAACGCGGGCTTGCGCATCGACCACCTGTTGTTGAGCCCGGCCTTGGCGGAGCGGGCGGTGTCGTGCACCATCGACAAAGCTCCGCGGCGCCTGGACAAGCCTTCCGACCACGCGCCGGTCGTCGTCGAGATCGCCGACTGATCGGCGCGGCGCGCCGATGCCAGGAGGGCCGATGGACGCATGGAAGACAACGGTTTGGGTGGTGTCGGCGCTGCCGGTCGCACTGACCTTGCTGCCGCTGGTGCGAAGCGCGCGCTGGTGGATCAGGCTCTGGGACTACCCGCGCTTGCAGCTGGCCTTCGCGCTGGGCGTGGCCGCGACGCTTCAGGTCCTGTGGCTGCCGCGCGGGATGGGCGCGGCCGCCCTGCACGCGGTCACGCTGGGGTGCCTGGCATGGCAGCTCACGCAGATCTGGCGTTACACGCGACTGGCGCCGGTGCAGGTGCAGTCGGCCAAGCAACACGATCCGGCCGACGCGATCGCGATCATGGTGGCCAATGTCCTGCAGGACAACCGGCGCGCGGACGCGTTCCTCGCGCGGGTGGCCGAGGCCGACCCCGACCTGGTGCTTGCCGTCGAGACCGACGACTGGTGGGACGCGCAGATCATGCCGTTGCAAGAGCGCTATCCGCACGTGGTCCGCCATCCGCTGTCGAACACCTACGGCATGCACCTGTTCTCGCGCCTGCCGCTGGTGCACGCGAAGCTGCAGGATCGCGTGACGCCGGGGATCCCGTCGGTGCTCGCCCGCGTGCGCCTAAGGTCCGGCCAGGAGGTGGACGTGCACTGCGTGCATCCCGAGCCGCCGCAGGTGGGCAACGACGTCGAGGAGCGCGACGCGGAGTTGCTGCTCGTGGCCCGCGAGGTGGCGCGCGACACACGGCCGACCATCGTGTGCGGCGATTTGAACGACGTGGCGTGGTCCTTCACCACGCGCCTGTTCCAGCGCATCAGCGGTCTCTTGGACCCGCGCGTCGGCCGTGGCCTCTATCCCACCTTCCACGCCGAGCATTGGTTCGCGCGATGGCCGCTCGACCACGTCTTCCACGACTCGAGTTTCCGCGTGGTGCGGCTGCGGCGACTGCCCTACTTCGGGTCGGACCACTTCCCCGTGCTGGTGTGCCTGGCGCACGACCCGACCGCCGTCCTGAAGCAGGCCGCGCCGTTGCCGGACGACGACGACCGCGAGGAAGCGGCCGAGAAGATCGCGGAGGTCTGTGGGCCGACGCGTCCGTAGCGCCCTGCCTGCCTGCGGAGCCGCTCGCTAATCGTCCAGCTTCAGTTCCTGGATCTTGCGGGTGATGGTGTTGCGGCCGATGCCCAGCCGCTGGGCCGCTTCGATGCGGCGGCCGCGCGTGTGGCGAAGCGCGGTGCGGATCACGGTCGATTCGAATTCCCGGGCCAAACGATCCATCAGCTCGCTGTGCGCGTCCGCATCATGCGGTTGCGCCGCGAGCATGGTGGCGACGTCGCGCTCGAGCAGGTTCGCCCAGCCGCTGCCGGCAGCAACGCGCAAGGCCGAACCGTTGTTGGGCGCGCTGCCGCCGGCCTCCGGCGACATGGCGCCCTGCGGGCCCGCCGACGCACCGTCCAGGTGCCAAGGCGCCCCGTCAGCGAGCGGTGCCCCGTCACGATGCATGTCCACGACCGACGGCCGGGCTTCGTCTCCACGCGCGGCGAGTGCGGCGAACGAGGCGGCTGCGTCGCGCACCTCCGGCGGCAGGTCCTTGGACTCGATGACTTGCGCGGGCGCCATCACCGTCAGCCAGTGGCAGACGTTCTCGAGCTGGCGCACGTTGCCCGGCCAAGCGAATCGCATGAGGGCGCCCAGCGCGCCGTCGGTCAAGCGCTTGGCCTCGACGCCGAGCTCTCGCGCGCTGCGCGAGAGGAAGTGGCGCGCCAGCAGCGGGATGTCCTCGGTGCGCTCGCGCAGCGAAGGCAGGCGCAGGCGGATCACGTTCAGGCGATGGAAGAGGTCCTCGCGGAACAGCCCTTGGCGGACGCGTTCCTCCAGGTTCTGGTGCGTCGCCGCGATGACCCGCACATTGGCCTTCTGGGGCGAGTGCCCGCCGACACGATAGAAGTGACCGTCGGACAGCACGCGCAGGAGCCGCGTCTGCAGCTCGCTCGGCATGTCGCCGATCTCGTCGAGGAAGAGCGTGCCGCCCTCGGCCTGCTCGAAGCGGCCACGGCGCATCTGCTGCGCGCCGGTGAAGGCGCCGCGCTCGTGCCCGAAGAGCTCGCTCTCGAGCAGGTCCTTCGGGATGGCCGCGGTGTTGAGCGCGACGAAGGGCTTGTCCGCGCGCGGGCTGTGCCGGTGCAGCGCACGCGCCACCAGCTCCTTGCCGCTGCCGGACTCCCCGGTGATCAGCACCGTCACGTGGCTCTGCGACAGGCGGCCGATGGCGCGGAACACCTCCTGCATGGCGGGCGCATGACCCATCATGTCGGGGGCGTCTGCGGCCGCTTCCTCGACGGCCGCTTCGCGGTCGCTCTCCAGCATCGCCCGGCGGATGAGCTCGACGGCAGCGGCGATGTCGAAGGGCTTGGGCAAGTACTCGAAGGCGCCGCTCTGGAAAGCGCCCACGGCGCTGTCGAGGTCGGAATGCGCGGTCATGATGATGACCGGCAGGCCCGGCCGCCGCGCCTTGAGCTGCTGCAGCAGCTCGATGCCGGATTCGCCCGGCATGCGGATGTCCGACACCACCACGCGCGGCGTGTCCACCACGATGGCCGCGAGCGCGTCGCGCGCGTTGGAGAAGCTGCGGACCGCGAAGCCTTCGCGCGCCAGCGCGCGCTCCAGCACCCAACGGATCGACTGGTCGTCGTCGACCACCCAGACTGCGCTCATGTGTTTCTGCCGCTCCCCACCAGACGCAGGCGATCAGGGCAGCGGAATGAGGATCCTGAAATCGGTCCTGCCCGGCTTGCTGTCGCATTCGATCGTGCCGCCATGCTGCTGCACGAAGGTCTGCGTCAACGTGAGGCCGAGCCCGCTGCCACCCTCGCGGCCCGACACCAGCGGAAAGAAGATCCGATCACGGATCTCCGCCGGAATTCCAGGGCCGTCGTCCAACACATGCAAGTCGAGTGCCAGTCGCCATCTACGCTTTGCGATGGTGACCTGGCGGGCGATGCGCGTGCGCAATTCGATGCGCCCGCGGCCGTTCATCGCTTGGGCCGCGTTGCGCACCAGATTCAGGACAGCCTGGATGAGCTGCTCGTTGTCGCCGCGGAACTCGGGCAGGCTGGCGTCGTAGTCGCGCTCGATCTCCAAGCCGCGCGGATACTCGGCCAGCACCACCGATCGGACCCGCTCACACACTTCGTGGATATTGACGTCGCCCACGATGCGGGGTTGGCGGTGCGGCGCGAGCAGGCGGTCCACCAGGGTCTGGAGCCGGTCGGCCTCCTTGATGATCACCTGCGTGTATTCGCGCAGCGCCGCCGTGGGCAGCTCGTCTTCGAGCAGTTGCGCCGCGCCGCGGATGCCGCCCAGCGGGTTCTTGATCTCGTGCGCCAGGTTGCGGGTCAGTTCGCGGTTGCCTTGCGCCAGGTCCAGCATGCGCTCTTCGCGGTCCATGCGGGCGCGTTGGTCGAGCTCGCGGAACTCCAGCACGATCTCGCCGCCCGGCGCATCCGCCGCGACCAACGCGTCCAGGTGCAAGGGCTCGCGCCCGGCGCGCTCGACCGCCAGGTCCAGGCGCCGCGTCCCGAAGCCGACGCCGCCCACCGCCTCGTCGATCAACTGGTCGATCATCGGCACGCTGCCCAGCAGCGCGCCGTAGGGCTGCCCGGCGACCGCGCGCAACGACACGCCGAGCAGCTCGGCGGCGGCCTGGTTCATGAAGGCGATCCGGGCCGTCCGGTCCAGCACCACGACGCCGGAACCGAGCAGGTCCAGCGCGGCATACGGCGTGGTCATCGGCGCGATCCCGCCGCCGGCCGCGGCGTGCGCGTCAGTCGCGCAGCGCGCCGAGCTCGCGGCGCAGCGACGCCACGTTGCCCTCGCTGCGCGCGATGTCGGTCTTCATCTGCTCGACGCGGTCCAGGTACTTCTGGTAGTTGCGCTCGTCGCCGCGACGCTCGGGCTCGCCGGCGTTGAAGTCCCGCTTGAGCTCGCCGAGCTTGGACTCCTCGCGCTTGAGCTCGTCCTCGATGATGCGGCGGCGATCCGAGTCGCGCGCACGTTGCGTGGCGGGCTCGATGCGGGGAACGCCCGCCGTGGCGGCGTTGCCGCCCTGGCCGGTCGCGCCCGGCCCGGCGGACACGCTGCCCGACGGCGTGCCGGAGGCCCCGCCCGACGCGGGACCCGCGTTGCCCGACCCGCCGTTGCGCGGCGCGGCTTGCGCCGGCAGCTTGGGTGCGGGGATCGAGGTCAGGGGCGACAGGTCCAGCGCCTTGCAGTTGCGGCCGGTCGGCGTGTTCTGGAACAAGGGCACGCCGTTTTCGGCTTCGCAGCGGAAGATCTGGGCTTGCACGGGGTCGTGCATGCCGAACGTGGCCGCGAGCGCGAAGGCCGCGGCGAGGGGCGCTCGCCACCTGGTCATGCGTGTCTGCCTGCAATGGAAGCCCGGAGACCAAGTGTAGCGGCGCGCGCCGGCCGGGATGGGGGCCGGGCGGCCGAACGGCGAGCCCGGGCCGGCGCCCGGAGGCCGCCGTCCCGGCTGGGCTCGGGCGGCCGCGCCGGGCGCGCTGCTTACAGCGAGTAGTACATGTCGAACTCGACCGGATGCGTGGTCATCCGGAAGCGCGTGACCTCCTCCATCTTGAGCGCGATGTAGGCGTCGATCATGTCGTTGCTGAAGACGCCGCCGCGGGTCAGGAACTCGCGGTCGCGATCCAGGTAATCCAGCGCCATGTCCAGCGACGAGCACACGGTCGGGATCTTCGCGTCCTCTTCCGGCGGCAGGTCGTACAGGTTCTTGTCCGCCGCGTCGCCGGGGTGGATCTTGTTCTGCACGCCGTCCAGGCCCGCCATCATCATCGCCGCGAAGGCCAGGTACGGGTTGGCCGTCGGGTCCGGGAAGCGCACCTCGATGCGACGGCCCTTCGGGCTGCTGACATAGGGGATGCGGATCGACGCCGAACGGTTGCGGGCCGAGTAGGCCAGCTTCACCGGCGCCTCGAAGCCCGGCACCAGCCGCTTGTACGAGTTGGTGCCCGGATTGGTGATGGCGTTGAGCGCGCGGGCGTGCTTGATGATGCCGCCGATGTAGTACAGCGCGAACTCCGACAGGCCCGAGTACTTGTCGCCGGCGAACAGGTTCTGCCCGTCCTTCCAGATCGACTGGTGGACGTGCATGCCGCTGCCGTTGTCGCCCACCACCGGCTTGGGCATGAAGGTGGCGGTCTTGCCGTAGGACGCGGCGACGTTGTGGATCACGTACTTCATGACCTGCAGCCAGTCGGCGCGCTGCACCAGCGTCGAGAACTTGGTGCCGATCTCGCACTGGCCGGGGCCTGCGACCTCGTGGTGGTGGACTTCCACGGGCACCCCCATCTGCTCCATGATCAGGCACATCTCCGAGCGGATGTCCTGGAAGGAGTCCACCGGGGGCACCGGGAAGTAGCCGCCCTTGACCGCCGGCCGGTGGGCCAGGTTGCCGCCCTCGAACTCCTTGCCCGTCGACCAGGACGCCTCTTCGGAGTTGATCTTCACGAAGCAACCGGACATGTCGACGTTCCAGGTCACCGAGTCGAAGATGAAGAACTCGGGCTCCGGGCCGAAGTACGCGGTGTCGCCGACGCCGGTCGACTTCAGGTACGCCTCGGCCCGCTTGGCCAGCGAACGGGGGTCGCGGTCGTAGCCCTTGCCCGTCTGCGGCTCGACCACGTCGCAGCTGATGTTGAGGGTGGATTCCTCGCGGAACGGATCCATCACGGCCGTCAGCGGATCCGGGTACAGGAGCATGTCCGACGCTTCGATGCCCTTCCAGCCGGCGATCGAGGAGCCGTCGAAGGCGTGGCCGCTGGTGAACTTGTCCTCGTCGAACATCTTCGCGGGCACGGTGACGTGCTGTTCCTTGCCGCGGAAGTCGGTGAAACGCAGATCGACGAATTTGACTTCGTTGTCCGCGATCGTCTTGATCACGTCTTTGGCGGTCGCCATCGAATCGGTTCTCCTGGTCAGGGTTACTGCGCTATGAGGGGGATGCGGGCCCGGCCCGCCGGCGGCGCGGCATTGTGGCCGAGGTCGCCCGGCAGGGCAAACCCGCCACGGCGCGCGGCGCCCTCCCTCCGGCGGCGCGCTTACTGCAGAAAACGTGCCAGCGAGCGCGCGCGACATGCCCCGCCGCGGTGCAGCCTGCGCGCGGCGATCCGCTGCCATGCGCCGTTCGGCCAAGGCCCGCCGCTGTGTTCACGCCGCCAAATTCTGGCGGCGCACGCGCAATACATGCACCAGTCCGGTGCCAACGGCCCGAACGCACCAATGACGTGCCATCTCACACCATATCGGTGCGCAGTTCAAGCATGGCGAAACCGGTGTTCACGCCGACGGCCAGTCCCAATCGCGGAATTGCTCGCGCAGCCGCGCCTTCCAGAACTTTCCCGTCGAGGTCCTGGGGATGGCGTCGACGAATTCGACCGCGTCCGGCAACTGCCACTTCGCGAACTGCGGCACCAGGAAAGCCCGGAGGCTGTCCGCGTCCAGCGCGGCCCCGGGCCGTCGCACCACGCACGCCAGGGGTCGTTCCGACCACCGCGGATGCGGGATCGCGATGACGGCGGCCTCGGCGACAGCGGGGTGGCCCATGATCGCGTTCTCCAGGTCCACCGAGCTGATCCACTCGCCACCGGACTTGATCAGGTCCTTCGTGCGGTCGGCGATGCGCACGTACCCGTGCGCGTCCACCGCGGCCACGTCGCCGGTGCGCAGCCACCCGTCGGCGGTGAACTTCTCCGGGTCGCGCGGCACCGCGTGGTAGCTGCCGGTGATGAAAGGGCCCCGGACCTGGATCTCGCCGACGGCCTCGCCGTCCCAGGGCGCTTCGCCCGACTCCCCGACGATGCGCAGGTCCACCAGCGGCACCGGCACGCCCGCCATCGCGCGCCGCGCGTAGCGCTCGTCCTCGGTCATGCCGGCGCGCACCAGTTCGGCCTTGTCGTAGCTGATCGTGGCGACCGGGCTGGTCTCGGTCATTCCCCAGCCCTGCACGATGGACACGCCTTGGGCCGCGAAGCGCCGGATCAGCGCTTCCGGCACGGCCGCGCCGCCGACCAGGCTGCGCATGCCCTTGGGCAAGGCCCAGCGCTGCGGTTCCGCCTCCAAGGCCTGGATCAGGCCGAGCCAGATCGTCGGCACCCCCAACGCGATCGTCGGCGGCTCCAGCACCATGAGGTCGAGCAGATCGGCAGGATGCAGGTGCGGCCCCGGCATGATCAGGTCCGAGCCGAGCATCACGGCCCCGTACGGGATGCCCCAGGAGTTCGCGTGGAACATCGGCGTGACCGGCAGCACGGCGTCGCTGCCGCGCAGGCCCCAGCATTCCGGCAGCGACCCGACCAGCGTGTGGAGCACGGTGGATCGGTGGGAATATGCCACGCCCTTCGGCCGCCCGGTGGTGCCCGAGGTGTAGCACATGGCCACGGCCTCGTTCTCGTCATGCGCGGCCGCAACGAACCCGGGCGCCGCGCCTGCCAGGAGGGTCTCGTAGTCGTCCACCTGCGGCGGCTCGATGCCGGCCGCGGCGATGCGGTCACGCACGGCCTTCGGGTCCACCGGCACCCCGGAATACGGGAAGACGATCACACGCTCGAAACGGTGGGCCGCCCCGAACTGCAGATAGAGCGGGAGCAGCACGTCGTCGACGATCAGGAAGCGGTCCTCGGCATGGCCCGCGATCCACCCGATCTCGTCGGGTGCCAGGCGCAGGTTCAGCGTGTGCATCACGGCGCGTGCGGCCGGGATGCCGAAGTACGCTTCCAGGTGGACGTGGTGGTTCCAGCACAGGGTGGCCACGCGCTCGCCGGGCGCGAGCCCGAGCGCCGTCAGGGCGGACGCCAGGCGCAGCGTGCGCTCGTGCCACTGCGCATAGGTGTGCCGCACCAGCGACTTGTCCGGCAGACGGGTCGTGATGCGCGATTGCGGGAACAGCCGCCCGGCGCGCTCCAGCAGGTGGTTCAGCGACAGCGGCTGGGACATCATGGTGGCGATCATCGCGGGCGTCTCCTCGGGGCGTGTTTGCCGTGCATCCTATCGGCATGCACGCCCGAAGGCACTTGCTGAAAGCCCCGGGTCGGCTTCAAGCGCCGCGCAGGAACATCGCCTGGAGATCGTTCAGGAAGCGCCGTCCCAGGAGCGTCGGCCGGATGACGGTCGGGTCGGGGTCGAGCAATCCGCGCTCGGCCGCCTGGGCGAGCTCGCGAGACACCGTCGCCGCCGACAGCCCCGTGCGCTCGGCGAACAGGGACAGCGGCACCCCGTCGACCAGCCGCAGCGCGTTCAGCATGAATTCGAAGGGCAAGTCGTCCGGCCCCACCTCGCGCGCCTCGTGCACGGCGCTGCCGGCCCGCACGCCCTGCATGTAGGCGCCTGGCTGGCGCAGCCGCATCTCCCGCCGCACGCGGCCGGGGAACGAGAGCTTGGCGTGCGCGCCGGCGCCGATGCCCAGGTAGTCTCCGAAGCTCCAGTAATTGAGGTTGTGCCGCGCGCGGTGACCCGGGCGGGCGTAGGCGGACACTTCGTAATGGCAGTAGCCCGCCGCGGCCAGCCGGTCCTCGATGCGGTCCTGCATGGCGGCGGCGGCGTCCTCGTCCGGAAGCGGCGGCGGCCGCAGCGCGAAGCGGGTGCCCTCCTCCAGCGTCAGGTGGTAGACCGACAAGTGCGGGGGCGCGAACACCAGGGCCTGCGACAGGTCGGCGTCCAGCTCCTGGAGCGTCTGCCGCGGCAGCGCGTACATCAGGTCGAGGTTGAAGGTGTCGAAGAGCTCGGCGGCGCAGGCCGCGGCGGCGCGGGCCTGGTCGGCATCGTGGATGCGGCCCAGCGCAGCCAGCTTGGCCGCGTCGAAGCTCTGCACGCCCAGCGAGAGCCGATTCACGCCCGCCTCCCGGAAGCCGCGGAATCGCTGCGCCTCGAAAGTGCCGGGGTTGGCTTCCATCGTCACTTCGGCGTCGGGCGCCAGCCGGATCCGGGCGCGCACGCCGGCCAGCAACCGGTCGATCTGCGCGGGCTCGAACAGGCTCGGCGTGCCGCCCCCCAGGAAGACGGTCTGCACCGGCCGGCCCCACACCTGGGGCAGGGTCTGCTCCAGGTCCTGCAGCAGCACGTCCACGTAATCCTGCTGCGGAATGTCGCCGCGCTGCTCGTGCGAGTTGAAGTCGCAGTACGGGCACTTGCGCACGCACCAGGGCAGGTGGACGTACAGCGACAGCGGCGGCAGTTGCACGAAGGCGGGCGCCTGCGGACTGCGCGGCTGGATCTCGACTGCGTGCATGGATGGCGCCTCGCGGACGAACGCGTGTGGGTGAGACCGGCGGCGGAATCAGCCGACCAGCAGGCGCGCCTCGACCATGCGCGCGAGCAACGCGCGCATCGCGCGGCCCCGATGGCCCAGCGCGTTCTTGCGCGCCGGGTCCAGCTGCGCGGCCGTCAATCCCAGGTCGGGCAAGAGGAAGTGCGGGTCGTAGCCGAAGCCGCCGGCGCCGTGGGCCGCGTCGATCACTTCGCCGTGCCAGTCGGCATCGGCCACGATGGGGCGCGGGTCGTCCGGGCCGCGCACCAGCACCAGCACGCAGCAGTAGAAGGCGGAGCGGTCCGGCTGACCGGCCAGGGCCGCCAGCAGGCGCGCGTTGTTGGCCGCGTCGGACAGCTCGCCGCCCGCGTCGGCCGCGAAGCGGGCACTGCGCACGCCGGGTGCTCCGCCCAAGGACGGCACCACGATGCCGGAATCGTCCGCGAGCGCCGGCAGGCCGGACGCGGCACTGGCGTGGCGCGCCTTGGCCAGCGCGTTCTCCAGGAACGTGACGTGCGGCTCGTCGGCGTCGCCGATGCCGAGCTCGCGCTGGCCGACCACGGCCACGCCGACCGGTGCCAACAGGGCGCGCAACTCGGCGAGCTTGCCCGCGTTGCCCGACGCCAGCACCAGCCGCGACAACCCGGCTGCGCCTGGCGGATGCGCCGTGCCAGTCACGCCGCCAACGCCGCGCGTTGCAACGCGACGAGCCGGCCGATGCCGTCCCGGGCGAGGCCCAGCAAGGCGTCGAGCTCGGGCTGCGAGAACGGCGCGCCTTCGGCCGTGCCCTGCACCTCGACGAAGCCGCCGCCGCCGGTCATGACGACATTGACGTCGCTGTCGCAAGCCGAATCCTCGGCGTAGTCCAGGTCGAGCACGGGCAGGCCGTTCCACACGCCGACCGAGACGGCGGCGACGAAGTCCCGCACCGGCACGGCCGGCAGTTGGCCGCGCGCCACCAGCAGGCTCATCGCGTCATGCACCGCGACGAAGCCGCCGGTGATGGCCGCGGTGCGCGTGCCGCCATCGGCCTGGAGGACGTCGCAGTCGACCGTGATGGTGCGCTCGCCCAGCGACTGCAGATCGCACACGGCACGCAGGCTGCGGCCGATCAACCGCTGGATCTCCTGGGTCCGACCGCCTTGCTTGCCGCGCGCCGCTTCGCGGTCGGAGCGCGTGTGGGTCGCGCGCGGCAGCATGCCGTACTCGGCGGTCACCCAGCCACGCCCCTGGCCGCGCATGAACGGCGGCACGCGCTCCTCCACGCTCGCCGTGCACAGCACGCGGGTGTCGCCGAACTCGACGAGCACCGACCCCTCGGCATGGCGGGTGAAACCGCGGGTGAAGCGGATCGGGCGCAGCGCGTCGGCGGAGCGCCCCGAGGGGCGAGCAGAAGTGTCGGTCATGGGTGGCGAGTGTCGAGCGTGGGGATACGCGGCTGGCGTGGGTGGTGCGGCCGACCGGATGGCGGCTTCAGGTCTTGCCGCGCTGGATGGCGGCCTGGATTTCACGAATGCTGCGTTCGATGTCCTCGTCGGACAGCGGCGCCTCGGCCCCGGCAGGCGAATCGAGCGAGATGGTGGTGGTCATGGCGCCTGCCGGCACGTCGAGCGACGAGACGGCGTCGATCGCCTCGGCGGGCGCACCCTCCCAACCCATCGCGATGGCGGTGGCGTTGTCGGCGAAGCGCCCGCCGCGGGCCACGGCGCCGTCGACCAGCGCCGGCACCGCCGCCATCACCGTGTCGCGGGCGAAGGCCTGCGCGATCGCCGCGTCGGAATGCGCGCCCCACACGCCGTCGCTGCAGAGCAACAGCACGTCGCCCGCCGCCAGCCGCATGCGCGCGGCGACTTCGATGGTCGGGTCCAGCGGCGAGCCCAGGCAGTTGAGGACCTTGTTGCGCTCGGGGTGGTCGTCCGCCTGCGCCGGGTCCAGCAGACCCATCGACACCAGCGACTGGACCTTGGAATGGTCACGCGTGCGCGCCTTCACTTGGCCACGGCGCAGCCAGTAGACCCGGCTGTCGCCGGCGTGCGCCCACCAGGCGCAGTCGTCCTGCACGACGCAGGCGGCCACGGTGGTGCGGGGCGATTCGACCAGCGCGTGCTCGGCTTGGTAGCGCAGCAGCTCACGATGCGAATGCCGCAGCGCCACCTCGAGGAAGGCGCCCGGGTCCTCGAGCCGGGTGCGCGCCGACTTCTGGAAAAGCGCGGCGGTGGTCTGCAGGGAGATCTGGGCTGCGACCTCGCCGCGCAGGTGCCCGCCCATGCCGTCGGCCACCATCATCAGCAGGCTGTCCCGCGTGAAGCAATAGCCCATCCGGTCCTGGTTGCTCGGGCGGCCCCCGACGGCGCTGTGCTGGAAGATGGAGAATCGCATCGCGGGAAGATCGCCGAACGTCCCCGGTCAGCCGGCGCGACGCATCAGCACCGTGTCCAGCCACTTGCCCAGGCCGGCACGCTCGGCCTCGGGCTCTGTGGGGTCGGCGGGCCCGATGGCGCGCAGCACCCGCTGCACGGCGAAGACGCTCTGGGGGCGCTCGAGGGGGTCCAGCCGCAGGCACCAGTCGACGAGATCGACCAGCTCGCGGCTGTAGGCTTTCTCCAACTGGGGCAGGATGCCGCGCATCTTGTCGTGCGCCGCCCGCTGATCGGCCGGCTGGGGCGGCGCACCGGCCATCGAGGCGAACATGGCCGCGCCGACGCCGTAGATGTCGGTCCACGGCCCCAGCGGCTGGGAGCGCCGGTAGAGCTCGGGCGCAGCGAAACCCGGCGTGTACATGGGGAAGAGCTTGGGGGCGTCCTGGGTCAGGGTCTGCCTGGCCGCACCGAAGTCCAGCAGCATCGGCGGCCCGTCGGCCCTCAGGTAGATGTTGGCCGGCTTGACGTCAAGGTGCAGCAGGCGATTCGCATGCACCTCCCGCAACCCGTTCATCACGTGCGCGAAGATGCTGCGGAGGTTGCGCTCGGGCAGCAGCTCGCGGCCGATCTGCCCGCGGCTGCGCAGGCGCAGCACCAGCTCCTGCAAGGTGCGCCCGCGCTCGTACTGCATCACCATGTAGACGGTGTCGTTGGCGCGGAAGAAGTTCAGCACGCGGACGACGTTGGGATGCGTGATGCGCGCCAGCGCCCGCCCTTCCTCGAAGAAGCACTTCAGCCCGTTGCGGTAGGTGTGGAGGTTGTCCTCCGCGATCGTGGGGGCGAGCGCACCGGCGTCGCGCCGGACCAGGCTGGCCGGAAGGTATTCCTTGATCGCAACCGCCCGTCCGTCGGGGTCGTCCGCGAGGTAGACGATCGAGAATCCGCCGGTGGCGATCTTCCGTACAATGCGATAGCCGCCGACCTCCAGTCCTTCGGGCAGCGGAGCGTTGGTCTGCGAGGCCATGGGCCCGCATTCTAAAGACAATCCGCAGGACCGCCATCCAGATGCCGCCGACGGCAACGCCGCAGAGCATGACCGGTTACGCGACCGGCAGCCAGGACACCTCGCTTGGCCGGGTGACGGTCGAGTTCAAGAGCGTCAACTCGCGCTTCCTCGACCTCTCCTTCCGCATCCCCGATGACCTGCGCGCCGTCGAGGGGCCGCTTCGCGAGCTGCTGTCCGCCCGGGTCAAGCGCGGCAAGGTCGACTGCCGCGTCTCGTTGCTGCGGGCATCCGAATCCGCGCGCCTAGGAGAACCGGACGCGGCGTTGCTTGAAGAGCTGGCACGGGCGTCGCACGCCGTGCGACAGGCCCTGCCGGACGCGCAGGCGTTCACGGTCGCCGAGGCGCTCCGGTGGCCCGGCGTGCTCCGCGAAGACTCGGATGCCACCGAGACGGCCGCCGGCACCGTCCTGCCGCTCGCCGCCCAGGTGATCGAGGAGTTCCAAGCCGCGCGCAGCCGCGAAGGCGTCCGGACCGCCGACGTCGTGCTCGCCGCGATCGATCGGGTCCAGGCCATCGTCGACGACCTGCTCGGCAAGCTCCCGCAGCTGCTGGCGGCGCAACAGCAACGGCTCGAGCGGCGCTTGTCCGAGGCGCTGGCCGGCGCGGGCAGCGCGCTCGCCCCCGAAGAGACCGGCGCCCGCGTCCGGCAGGAGATCACCGCGCACGGCCTGCGGGCCGACGTGGCCGAGGAGCTCGCCCGGCTCGGCACCCACGTCACTGAAGTGCGGCGCGCCTTGCGGGCCGGCGGCCCGGTGGGCAAGCGGCTCGACTTCCTCGCGCAGGAGCTCAACCGCGAAGCGAACACGCTCGGCTCGAAGGCGGTGGCGATCGAGCTCACCAACGCGTCCATCGAGCTCAAGCTGCTCATCGAGCAGGTGCGCGAGCAGGCGCAGAACCTCGAGTGAGCGCGGCGCACTCGGGCAGCATCTTCGTGGTGGCGGCGCCCTCGGGCGCCGGCAAGACCTCGCTCGTCCAGGCCCTGATGAACGCCCGCCCGGAGCTGCGGCATTCGGTGTCGTTCACGACGCGCCCGCCCCGCCCGGGCGAGATCCACGGCCGGGACTACTTCTTCGTCGACGGCGAGGACTTCGAGCGCAGGCGCCAGGCCGGCGAATTCCTGGAATGGGCGCTGGTGCACGGCAACCACTACGCCACCTCGCGTCGATGGATCGACGAGCAGGTCGCCAACGACGTCGACATCGTCCTGGAGATCGATTGGCAAGGTGCGCGGCAGCTGCGCTCGCACTACCCGGACGCGGTGGGGGTGTTCGTGCTGCCGCCGTCCATCGACGAGCTGCACGCCCGGCTGCTCCGGCGCGGCCAGGACAGCGCCGAGGTGGTCGGGCGTCGGGTGGCGGCGGCCCGCAGCGAGATCGCCCATGCGGACGAGTTCGAATTTGTTATCATCAATCAAGACTTTGCGAATGCCGCCCGTGATCTCGTGGCGGTCGTCGACGCGGCCCGCTTGAGGCGGGCCAAGCAACGTGCCCGCCACTTTGCCCTGTTCGACGCATTCGCGATTCCCAGCATCGACCCCTCCAGGAGCTCCTGACCATGGCCCGCATCACCGTTGAAGACTGCCTGAAACAGGTGCCCAACCGGTTCGAGCTGACGCTCGCCGCCACCTACCGGGCCCGCATGCTCGCGCAAGGCCACGCGCCCAAGATCGAGACCAAGGACAAGCCGACGGTGACGGCGCTGCGCGAGATCGCGGCGCAGAAGGTCGGCATCGAGATGCTGCGCCGGGTACCGACCTGATTCCTCCCGCCACCATGCCGCCTGCGGCGACACGCGACACCCCGGAACGGCCATGACCCGACGCGGGCCGCTGGAACGCCTGGCGCGAGATGCCGACGGGCACCCGCGGCTGCAAGGCGAGCCCACGGCCGAACGGGAAACCGAAACACCCCCGCGCCGCGCGGGCCGCGCGCCGCGCAAGGATGCACGCCCGCCACGCGGCGGCGATGCCCCGGCGGCCGAGGAGGCGCGCGGCGTCGTCTCGCTGGGCAACCTGAGCCGGATCGTACAGAGCTACCTGCCGGAAGCCGACCTCAAGCGCATCCGCGACGCCTACCGGCTTTCGGACGACGCCCACCTGGGCCAGTTCCGCTCCAGCGGGGAACCCTATGTGTCGCACCCCATCGCGGTGGCCGAGATCTGCGCCGGCTGGCGGCTGGACGCCGACGCCCTGATGGCGGCGCTGCTCCACGACGTGATGGAAGACACCGGCATCGCGAAGGAGCAGCTCCACCACCGCTTCGGGCCGCAAGTGGCCGACCTGGTGGACGGGCTGTCGAAGCTCGACAAGGTGGAGTTCGCCACGCGCGAGCACGCCCAGGCCGAGAGCTTCCGCAAGATGTTGCTGGCGATGGCGCGCGACGTGCGCGTCATCCTGATCAAGCTGGCCGACCGGCTGCACAACATGCGCACGCTGGGCGCGGTCGACCCGGTCAAGGCCCGGCGCATTGCGCGGGAGACGCTCGAGATCTATGCGCCCATCGCCAATCGGCTGGGCCTGCACGAGCTCTACCGCGAGCTGCTGGACCTTTCCTTCAAGTTCCGCTTCCCCTACCGGTACGCCGTGCTGCGCAAGGCGGTGCAGGCCGCCCGCGGCAACCGGCGCGAGGTGGTCGGCAAGATCCTGGAATCGGTGCAGAAGCGGCTGCCCGAAGGCGGCGTGAAGGCCGAGGTCTACGGACGGGAAAAGGCGCTTTACAGCATCTACCACAAGATGATCGAGAAGCATCAGAGCTTCTCGCAGGTGCTGGACGTCTACGGTTTCCGTGTCGTGGTCGACACGGTCCCGGATTGCTACCTGGCGCTGGGCGCCCTCCACTCCACCTTCAAGCCGATGCCGGGGCGTTTCAAGGACTACATCGCCATCCCGAAGGTCAATGGCTACCAGTCCCTGCACACGACGTTGATCGGGCCGTACGGCACGCCGGTGGAGTTCCAGATCCGCACGCGCGACATGAACCGCATCGCCGAAGCCGGCGTCGCCGCGCACTGGCTGTACAAGGCCGAGAACACCCGTTTCTCGGACCTGCAGAAGCAGACCCACCAGTGGCTGCAGTCGCTGCTGGACATCCAGCGCCAGACGGGCGATTCGCTCGAATTCCTCGAACACGTCAAGGTCGACCTCTTTCCCGACGCGGTGTACGTCTTCACGCCGCGCGGCCAGATCCGCGCGCTGCCTCGCGGCGCCACCACGGTCGACTTCGCGTACACGGTCCACACCGACGTGGGCAACCAGGCGGTGGCCGCGCGCGTGAACCACGAGCCGGCCGCGTTGCGCACCGAGCTGCAGAACGGCGACGTGGTCGAGATCATCACCGACCCGAACTCGCGCCCCAATCCCACGTGGCTGTCCTTCGTGCGCACCGGCAAGGCGCGCTCCGAGATCCGCCATTTCCTCAAGACGATGAAGTACAGCGAGTCGGTCGAGCTGGGCCGACGCCTGTACGAGCAGGCGCTGGCCGCGTTGCGCATCGACCCGACCCGCATCGAGCCCGCGCTGCTGGAGCGCGCGTTGAACGACGCCGGCGCGCGCAGCACGGAGCAGCTCTTCGCGGACATCGGCCTGGGGCGTACGTTGGCGCCCGTGGTCGCGCGCACCGTGTCGCTGGCGCTGGGGCGCGACGGCACGGTCCTGCCCGCGCCGCCCTCCCCCACGGCGCCGATGGTCATCCGCGGCACCGAGGGCATGGCCGTCCAGTTCGCCACCTGCTGCCACGCCATCCCCGGCGACCCCATCGTCGGCCACATGCGCGGCGGCCACGGCCTCACGCTGCATACGGGCCAGTGCGACATCGCCCGCCGGCAACGCACGAAGGATCCGGACCGCTGGATCGACGTCGCGTGGGCCGAAGACGTGCAGGGATCTTTCAGGAGCCGAGTGGACGTCACCACCCGCGCCGGCCGCGGCGTGCTGGGCAAGGTCGCCGCGGAGTTCGCCGCCACCGAGGCCAACATCGTCAACGTGTCGATGGTCGAGGACGAGACGGAGGAGCAGGACGCGCTGCTGCGTTTCATCCTGCAGGTGCGCAGCCGGCAACATCTGGCCCGCGTGATGCGGGCGATCCGGCGGCTGCCGGAGGTGGTGCGGATCGAGCGCACCTCCGCGCAGGCGCGAATGCCCACGCGGCCGGGGCTTTGAGCCTCGCCTCGGGCATGCGCTTCGCTTGAGAGGCGCCCATGACTGAACCCCTTCGTCTCGCCGTCCTGTTCTGGTGCTACCACGCGCTCGATCTGTGCGAGGACCGCATCCGCGACCTGCGTGCCCGCAACCCGGGCGTGCCGATCTACGTGCTCTTCGGCGGGCCGCTCGATCAGGCGCCGCGCTTCGAGGCCGCGCTCGGCCCCTTGGTGGATGACTTCTACGCGTTCACCGAGGACCGCACCCCGTACTGGAAGTGGTATCACGGCGACTTGATGATCGCGCGCTGGCACGAGGATCGAGGCCGAGACCTGCCCTTCGATTCGATCTTCATCGCGCAATGGGACCTGCTGCTGACCGCACCCCTGTCGTCGGTCTGCGCCGGCCTCGAGCCGGACGAGTTGATGTTGCCGGGCTTGCGGCCGATGCCCGCCGTGCATCATTGGTGGTACTGGACCCGCCCGGGCTCGCCCCACCGGGACGAGTACCGGCAGTTCATGGAATCGCTGGCCGCCACCACGGGCTTCACGGGCGACGGGCTGGGCTGCCAGTTCGTCTTCGCCTGCCTGCCCAAACGCTTCCTGGAAGCCTATGCGACGAGGCCCGAGCCGACCTTGGGTTTCCTCGAGTACACGATACCCACCTGCGCCCGAGCCTGGGGCTTCCGGTTCCGGGAGTCGCGGCAGTTCGAGACGCGGTGGCGGCGCGACCCCGGCGAGGCTTGGACCACCCGCTTCACGTGCACCTTGAGCACCGAGAAAGAGCCCGTGCCCTGCTGGCTCGTCGAGCTGCACCGCCTCGCCCCCAACGGGCAGCGCATCGTCCATCCCTATCATTACTACGCGCCGCGTAGTTTGACGAGCCGGGTGCGGCGATTCTCGCGAAGCCTCGCGCGAACGGTCATCGACGCGTGCAAGCGGCCGTTCAACGTCGATCGTGGGCGCCGGTCGGCTTGAGCGCGCGACAAGCGCGGCGCGCGTCACCCGCGTTGCGACGGCCCAGGGCGACGGTCGTCGCTTCGCCGCGCGGCCAAGGTCGCTGACAGCACCGCCTTGAGCCCGCGCACCGGGCGCAGCTCACGCATGCACTGGCACGCCGCGACCAGCACGCCGCGCGCCCCATCACCATATTGCGCGGCGATGAGCGCCTGCCATTCGCGGTAGCGCCGCTGCTCCAAGATCGCGACGTGCGCATCCAGGCCGCCGCGCGACCGCATCCACTCGATGGCCGAGTTCATCGCCGCGATGTTGAAGCGGTGATGGCGGACGACATCCCTGGCGCGCGACAAGCCGTCGTCGGTCATCAGGACGAGCGTGTCCACCCGCGGGGCGTACGCGATCTTTCGGGCGATCACCGCGGCCCGCCAGATGAGTTCGTAGTCCTCGCAGATCGGGAGGGGCTTGAACCAGTGCGGCCTGAGCCGGTCGACCAGCGGGCGGCTCAGCATTAGGGTGGACGTCTTGGTCCGCCACCCTCCCAACAGGTACGCAGGCTCGGCCATGCGTGCGGGCTCGGCGTCCACGCGGCCGTCGTCGCGGCGTCCGTCCGGCCAGCAGTGGGCGCGGTTCGAGTGCACGAACTCCACGGCACGGTCGGCGCGCATGAGCTCGACGGCGGCGGACAGCTTTTGCGGCGTCCACTGGTCGTCCGAGTCGAGGAAGGCGATCCAGTCGCCTTCGAATTCCTCCAGCAACCGGTTGCGGGCGGCCGCGCTTCCTGCGTTGTCCTGGCGCAGGTAGCGGACGCGCGGGTGCGTGCGCGCGAGCGCCTGCACCACCTCGCCGGATCCGTCGGTGGAACCGTCATCGACCACGATGATTTCGAAGGGGGGGTGCTCCTGGGCCAGCGCGCTCGTGATCGCCGGGCCGATCAATGCCCGGCGGTTGTAGAGCGGGATGCCGACGCTGATCCGGGGGGCCGCCAAGGCCGCAAGCGCCCCAGGATCACTCATAGCCCACCGCCAGGACCTGCAGCGTTTCCACCCCGCCCGGCGTGCGCAACACCACGCTGTCGCCCTCGCGCGCCTTGATGAGCGCCTTGGCGACGGGCGAGATCCAGCTGATCTTGCCGTTGAGCGGATCCACCTCGTCGACGCCGACGATCTGCACCGTCCGCTCGGTGCCGTCGCCCAGCTGCACGTAGGTCACCGTCGCGCCGAAGAAGACCTGGTCGAGTTGCTGCTGGTCAGCCGGGTCGACCACGACCGCCGCATCCAGCCGGCGTGTGAGGAAACGGATGCGGCGGTCGATTTCCCGCAAGCGCTTCTTGCCGTAGAGGTAGTCGCCGTTCTCGGAACGGTCGCCGTTGGAGGCGGCCCAAGAGACGATCCTGACGACCTCCGGCCGGTCGACGTCGAGCAGCCGCAGCAGTTCTTCCTTCATGCGCCGATGGCCGCTCGGCGTGATGTAGTTCTTGGCCGGCGGCGCGTCGTCGACCTCGGGCGGCAGGTCGTCGTCCTCGTCGCCGGCGTCCTCGCGGGTGAAGGCCTTGCTCATGCGTCTGCGGTGCGGTGGCTGGCGGCGCGGGTTCGAAGCCGCGTCACGAGCCCGCGACCGCCATCTCGCCGATCAGCACCGAGCCGCAGGTGCGCGCCCCGCGCGTGAGCTCGTCGGCACCGATCGCGGCCACGTCCTGGAACATGCGCTTGAGGTTGCCCGCGATCGTGATCTCCTCGACGGGGAACGCGATCTCGCCGTTCTCGACCCAGAAGCCGGTCGCCCCGCGCGAGTAGTCCCCCGTGACGCCGTTGACGCCTTGGCCGAGCAGCTCGGTGACGAAGAGCCCCGTGCCCAGCTTGCGAAGCATGGCCGGCAGGTCGTCGCCCGGCCGCGTCTGGCGGCTGCGCATCACGAGGTTGTGCGCGCCGCCGGCGTTGGCGGTCGTGCGCATGCCCAGCTTGCGAGCCGAATAGCAGGACAGGAAGTAGCCCTCCAACCGCCCGCCGTCGATCACCTGCCGGCGCTGCGTGGCCACACCCTCGTCGTCGAACCAGGCGCTGCCCATGGCGCGCGGCGTGTGCGGCTCCTCGGTGATGTCGATGTGCGGCGCGAAGACGTCGGTGCCGAGCGCATCGAGCAGGAAGCTCGATTGCCGATAGAGCGCGCCGCCGCTGACGGCTTGGACGAAATGCCCGATCAGCCCCGCGGCGAGCGGTGACTCGAAGAGCACCGGAACCCGCTGCGTCTTCAGCTTGCGCCCGCCAAGGCGCGCCAGCGCGCGCTCGGCCGCATAGCGCCCCAGCGTCGCCGCGTCGGCCAGCTCGGCCGCGTCGCGCTTGCTGGAGAACCAGTCGTCGCGCTGCATCTGGCGACCGCGTTGGGCGATCGGCACGCATCCGATGGTGTGGCGCGAATACGGATAGCCGGCACCGAAGCCGCGCGAATTGGCCGCATGGAAGTGGCCGTGGTGGACCGACACCGACGCGCCCTCCGAGTTGCGGATCAGGGGCGAAGTGTCGAACGCGGCCTGCTCCATCGCCAACGCGAGCTCGACCGCGGCTTCGGTCGACAGGTTCCAAGGATGGAAGAGGTCCAGCGAGGGCGGCTCGCCCGGGTAGAGCAGATCGGGCTCGGGAAGCCCGGCGTGCTCGTCCTCGGCGGTGAAGCGGGCGATGTCGAAGGCGGCGCGCACCGTTTCGCGCACGGCCTGCTCGGCGAAGTCGCTGGTGCTCGCATGGCCGCGCCGCTGGCCGACGTAGATGGTGACGCCCAGGCCCTTGTCGCGCGTCTGCTCGATGGTCTCCACGCGCCCCTTGCGCGCGTTGACCGACAAGCCTGCGCTTTCGGAGATGTCGACGGCTGCGTCCGTGGCGCCGATGCTGCGCGCATGCGCGAGCGCGTCGGCCACGATCGCCTCGAACTGCGAGCGCTGGTAATTGAACATCGCTGACCGGTGAGGCGCCGCGTGATTCGCGGCGCGGGATGGATGGAAACGGCAACGGAATGGGGACGGCAAGCCTGCGCGCTATCATAGCAGCGCCCCTCACCGCAGCCCCCGCCCACGTGCCGCGCCGCCGCTCCACTTTGCCCGATCCGGACAGCCTCGCCTCGCCCGCTCTGCCTGGCGCACCCGGCGCGTCCGGTGCCCGCGCCGACGCGTCTGAGGCGCACGGCGACGATGCGGACGACCGGGACGACGAACCCAGCAAGAGCGCGCGCAAGCGCGCGAGCCACGCGCTGCAGTCGCTCGGCGAGCGGATCGTCGAGCTCAGCCCCGAGAAAACCGCGCAGCTGTTGCTGCCGGAGCGATTGGTCGACGCCATCGACCAGGCACGGCGCATCCGCGCGCACGAGGGGCGTCGGCGGCAGCTGCAGTACATCGGGCGCCTGATGCGCGATGTCGACGGGGCGGCCGTGGCAGCGCGGCTGGACGCCATGCAGGAGCCGCATCGCGCGGCGGTCGCCCTGCAACATGCGGCGGAGGATTGGCGCGACCGGATCCTCGCCGATTCCGGCGTGATCACCGCCTTCGCCGCCGAGAACCCCACCGCGGACACGCAGCGTCTTCGGCAGCTGTCCCGCGCAGCGCAGCGCGACCCGCAGGCCCCGAGGCCGAGGCGCGAGCTGTACCGCGCCTTGCTCGAGGCCCTGACGGCGACGGCGGAAGTTCCCGTGCCGTCGACGGACGACCCGCACGCGGACCTGTCCGACACCGACGCCGATCGATCCCTCCCATGACGACCCACCCGTCCCGCCCGCTTCGCGTCGGCCTCGTGTCCATCAGCGACCGCGCCTCCAGCGGCGTCTACCAGGACGCCGGCATCCCCGCATTGCAGGAGTGGCTGGGCCGAGCCATCGCCTCGCCCTGGCAGGCAGAGGCACGCCTGATCCCCGACGAGCAGCCCGAGATCGAGCGCACGCTGGTCGAACTGGTCGACCAGGCCGGCTGCGATCTGGTGCTGACCACGGGCGGGACCGGCCCCGCGCCGCGCGACGTGACGCCCGAAGCGACGCTCGCGGTGGCCGATCGCGTCATGCCCGGCTTCGGCGAACAGATGCGGCAGGTCTCGCTGGCCTTCGTGCCGACCGCGATCTTGTCGCGGCAGGTGGCGGTGATCCGCAAATCGGCGCTCATCATCAACCTGCCGGGGCAGCCGCGTGCGATCCGCGAGACGCTGGAAGGCCTGAAGGCCGACGACGGCACGCCACGCGTGCATGGCATCTTCGCCGCGGTGCCGTATTGCCTGGACCTGATCGGCGCGCCGTACGTCGAGACGAACGAAGGCGTCTGCAAGGCGTTCAGGCCCAAGCCGAAGACGGCCTGAGCCGGCTGCGGCTCAGCGGCGCCGCGCCTGGATGACGCCGGCGACTTCGCGCACGGCGGCCAGCGCACGGGCCAGTTCGTTCGTGTCCGCCACCTCCACGGTGAAGCCCATCGTCGCGACCTGATCGCGCGACAAGGTGCTCACCGCCACCACGTTGATCCGGTCGCGCGCGAACACGTCGGACACGTCGCGAAGCAGGCCCTGGCGGTCGCGCGCGCGCAGCACGACCTCGACCGGATAGACCCGCCGGACCCCGGCGGCGGGCACGCCCCAGCCGCACTCTATCACCCGTTCGGGCGCCTTGCGCGCCAATTCGGCGAAGCTGGCGCAGTCGCGCCGATGCACCGATACGCCGCGCCCACGGGTCACGAAGCCGCCGACGGGGTCCGGAGGCACCGGGCGGCAGCATCGGGCGAGTTGGGTCATCAAGTCGCCCACGCCGACGACCAGCACTCCGGAGCCTGCCCCGGCTGCGCCGCGCGACGCCGATCGCCTGGCGGTTGCCGGGGCCTCGCCCACCGATGCGGGCGCCGGCGCATCGCCACGGATCGCCTCCTCCAGCGCGCGTGGCCCGACCTCTTCCTTGGCGACGGCGACGAAAAGCTCCTGGGGCGTCGCCATGTGGAGCCGACGCGCCAACTCGTCGAAAGCCAGTGCCGTGCGCCCTTCGCGCTGCAATGCCTTCTCGACGAGGACGCGGCCGGCCTGGGCCTCGCGTTCCAGGTCCATCGCGTTGAACCACTGCCGCACTTTGGCCCGCGCGCGCTGGCTGCGCACGTAGCCCAGTTCGGCGTTGAGCCAATCGCGGGAGGGCCCCTCGGGTCCGCTGCCCGGGCGCGCGGCGACGATCTCGACGGTCTGCCCGTTGCGCAGCGACGTGGTCAGCGGCACCAGGTGCCCGTCGACGCGGGCGCCCCGGCAGCGGTGACCCAGCGACGTGTGGACGTGGTATGCGAAGTCGACGGGGGTCGCCCCGGCTGGCAGCTCGACGATGCGCGCCTGGGGGGTCAGGACGTAGATGCGCTCGTCGGGCCCGGCGGCCGCGCCTGCACCGAGTCCGGCGCCGACTTCCCGCTGCCAGGCCAGAAGCTGGCGTGCCCAGGCGATGCGGCGATTCGAGTCACCCTCGCTGCGACCGTCGCCCCATGCCGCGCCGGCCGCGTCGGCGCCGCCGTCGCCCCGCCGCGGCGCACCCTCGCCGCGCGCGCTCAGCGGCGCGCCGTCGCTTCGCGCACCCGCTGCACGCTCCTTGTAGCGCCAATGCGCCGCTACGCCATATTCGGCGTGCTCGTGCATCGCGCGGGTCCGGATCTGCACCTCGAAAGGCCGCCCGTCCTCACCCGTGACGACCGTGTGCAGCGACTGGTAGCCGTTGGGCTTGGGACGCGCGATGTAGTCGTCGAACTCGCCCGGCACCGGCGTCCAGTGCTCGTGCACGATGCCCAGCACGGTGTAGCAGTCGCGCACGGCGGGCACGATGACGCGAAACGCCCGCACGTCCTGCACCTGCTCGAAGGCCAGCCCCTTGGCGACCATCTTGCTGTGAATGCTGTAAAGGTGCTTGGGCCGGCCGCTCACCACCGCGTCGATCCGCGTGCGCACCAGCTCCCGCTGCAGCGTTTCGATGGCCGCGGCGACGAACCGCTCGCGCTCGACGCGCTTCTCTTCGAGCCGGCGCGCGATCGCCTTGTACTGCTCGGGCTGGAGGAACCTGAAGGCCAGGTCCTCGAGTTCCCACTTGAGCTGCCAGACGCCCAGGCGATTCGCAAGCGGAGCCATCACGTCGAGCGTCTCGCGGGCCAGCGCCTCGGGGGCGGAACGGCGCGAGGCGACGTGCCAGCGCAGCGTCTGCAGCCGGGACGCGAGCCGCAGCAGCACCACGCGAATGTCCGTGCCCAGTGCGAGCAGCATGCGTCGAAGCGTTTCGAGTTGCTCCGGGTCGCGGTGTCCGCCGTCGGCCGAGAGGTGGCGAAGGCGCAGCAACTCGCGCATGCCCTCGGCGATCGCCCGGACTTCCGCGCCGAAGCGCGCTTCGATCCGCTCGCCCAGGCGCGTCGTCGCCGCCCCCGCCACGAACGCCGCGACCTGGGTGGGCAGATCGGCCCCCAGCGCGGCCAGGATCTCGGCGGTGCCCACGGCGTGCCCCACGATCGGCTCGCCCGTCCGGCCGAGCACGTCGTCGGACGGGTGCGAACCCGTGGGGAGGTCGTGCAGTGGCGCTGCGGCCGAACCCGACGCACCGGGCAGCATCGCATGCGGTTGCGAAGCGTCGGACAGCAACGCCTCCCGAAGCCAGCGGCGGGCATCGACCAGCGACCCGGGCAGCCCATCGCCTGGCGCGGGGGCGGGATGGTTCGGGGCGGGCGCCGCGTGGGCGGTATCCTGCACGGTCATCGACGCATTATAGGAAGGCAGGATGCTGGGGTTCCTCCGGCGCGCCCGGGGCGTACCGCCATTGGACGAGGCGGCTTGGAACCGCGCGGTGGCGTCGCTGCCGTTCGTCGCGGCCCGCTCTTCCGAGGACCTGGCCCGGCTGCGCGCGCTCTGCGCCCGATTCCTCGATTCCAAGACCGTCACGGGCGTGGCGGGCCTGGCGGTCGACGACGAGGTGCGCATCTCGATCGCCGTTCAGGCGTGCCTGCCCGTGCTGGAACTCGGCCTCGGCTGGTACGACGACTTCGTGGAAATCGTCGTTTATCCGGGCACGTTTCGTGCCTCCCGGCGTCGCTCCGACGACGCGGGCGTGGTGCACGAGTGGAGCGACGATCTGGCAGGCGAGGCGATGGAGGGCGGGCCGGTCGTGTTGTCCTGGGACGACGTCTCGCGGGCGGGCGAAACGCCGCGCTGCAACGTCGTACTGCACGAATTCGCCCACAAATTGGACATGGCCGACGGCGAGGCCGACGGGTGCCCGCCGATGCCGCCCGTCAGGGCTCGCGCCTTCAAGCAGGCCTTGGATGCGGCCTTCGACCGCTTCGTGCGTCGCGTCGACGCCGTGGAAGCCTCGCTCCCGTCCCACATCGACCCTGAAGGCCCCGAGGCGCAACCCTGGTGGGACGCGCTTCCGCTGGACCCCTACGCGGCCACCGATCCTGCCGAATTCTTCGCGGTCGCTTCGGAGGTGTTTTTCGTCGATCCGGTGACACTTGCCGGTGCGTTCCCGGATCTTCACCGCCAACTGCGCGCCTTTTACCGCCAGGATCCATAGCCAGCGGCCGCCGCCTCGTCTAAGCTTGCGGGGCTCGCTGAAATGGAAAAACTACCCGTCACCGGCGCGTTCGTGCGCAAGTTCCTTAGGGGACCCGCACCGCACGCGTAAGGTGATGGACGCCCATGATCCGACTCTTCAATCACTATCTCTCGTTGCGCGTCCTCGTGCTGGCCGTGGTGGAAGCGCTCGTGCTCTTCCAGGCGGTCGTGCTGGGCTTCCATCTGCGCTTCCTGAGCGACGACACGCCGCTGCCGCTGCCGGAAGCCGTGGTCTTCACCCTCATCATGATGTTGATGATGACGGCGCTCGGCTTGTATTCCGCCCAGGCCGAGGCCTTCCGCACGACGCTTCAGCGGCTGCTCGTCGCGTACGGCTTGGCGCTGCTCATCATGAGCCTCGTGTTCTACCTGCTGCCGCAGGTCTACATCGGCCGGGGAGCGTTCGCCATCACCTCGGTGCTCGCGTTGCTGGGCGTGACGGTCGTGCGGCTGCTCTTTTTCGGCGTCACCGACATCGGGCTGCCCAAGCGGCGCGTGCTGGTGCTCGGCAACGGCGGCGAGGCCGAGCAGGTGATCCGCTTCCTCCACCAGGGCCCGCGCGGCCGCTCGGTGCAGTACGCGGGCCTGTATCCGGTCACCACCGAGCGCGAATCCGACGCCCAGGGCCGGCTCATCAACCACGAGCAGTTGCGCCGGACCGTGGCGGAGCTGCGTGTTTCGGAAATCGTCATCGCGGTGCGCGAGCGGCGCGGCGGCGTGCTGCCCCTTCGCCAGTTGCTCGACTGCAAGCTGCACGGCGTGCGCGTCATGGACCTGGCGTCGTTCTACGAGCGCGAGATGGGCCTGCTGCAGGTCGACCAGCTCCGGGCCAGCTGGCTCATCTTCGGAGACGGCTTCGACCGCGGCATGACTCGCGACATCATCAAGCGCATCTTCGACGTGATCGCGAGCATCGGGCTCCTGCTGGCCACCTTCCCGATCCTGCTGCTGGCGATGCTGGCCGTCAAGATGGAAAGCGCCGGTCCGGTGTTCTACCACCAGGAGCGCGTTGGACAGGGCGGCCGGCCGTTCCGCATCCACAAGCTGCGGTCGATGCGGACGGACGCCGAGAAGGACGGACGCCCACGCTGGGCGGGCACCAACGACGACCGCGTCACCCGCGTCGGTCGCTTCCTTCGCAAGACCCGCATCGACGAGTTGCCGCAGCTGTGGAACGTGCTGCGCGGGGAGATGAGCTTCGTCGGGCCGCGCCCCGAGCGGCCTTTCTTCGTCGATCAGCTCATCGGCCAGATCCAGTACTACGACGTGCGCCACTCGGTGAAGCCAGGGGTCACCGGTTGGTCCCAGGTGCGCTACCCCTACGGCGCCTCGGTGGAGGACGCGTTGGCCAAGCTCCAATACGATCTCTACTACGTCAAGAACCATTCCCTGTTCCTCGACCTGCTGATCATGTTCGAGACCCTGCAGGTCGTGGTGCTCGGAAAAGGCGCCCGCTGACCCGGGCCCGGCGATGGACGCGCGCCTGTCGTTCGCCGCCTACGCCGCCGCAGCCGTCGCCTGGCTGCTGCTGGCGACCCTCGCGCTCGCCGCGGCCAACGGACGCGACGGGCTTCGGGGCGGACCCGCTCGGGGCACGGCCGGAAACCGCTGGTGGCTCGCGCTGGCGGCGGCCGTCACAGTGGCATGGGCGGGCGCCATGGCCATGGCGGTCACCACCCTGTCACCCGGCGCGGGCTGGCTGTCCGCGCTCGAGACCTGCCGCTCCGGCGCCTGGCTCGCTTTCCTCGCGCTGCTGCCCTCCTCCGGGGTCGCCGACGCCACGGCGCGCGAGCCCGTCGAACGCGCCCGGCGCGCGGCGTTGTTCGGCACCGCGCTCCTGTGCGGCGTAGCGCTCGCCATCGACGCGCTCGCGCCGGAGACCCGTTACGCGCCTGCCGCGCGGGTGCTCATCGCCATCTGGGGCCTGCTGTTGATCGAGCAGGTGTGGCGCAACGCCGCGCCGAGCCAGCGGTGGAGCGCCAAGTTCCTTTGCGTGGCGATGCTGGCGGTGTTCGGCTACGACCTGGCCATGTACAGCGACGCGTTGCTCTACGGGCAGATGGACACGCACTGGTGGAGCGCCCGGGGCTTCGCCAACGCGCTGGTCGTCCCGCTGGTGGCCATCTCGGCCAGCCGCTCCAAGCACTGGCGCGGCGGCCTCGCGGTCTCGCGCGACGTCGTCTTCCACAGCGCGACGCTGATGGGCGCCGGGCTGTATCTCCTGGCCGTCGCCACCATCGGATGGTGGGCGCGCGAGCGCGGCGGTGGATGGGGCGCGGTGGCGCAAGCGGTGCTGCTTTTCGCCTCGCTGATCGGGTTGCTGCTGGTGGGGTTCTCCGGCAAGGTGCGCGCCTCGTTGCGCGTCACCCTGGCGAAGAATTTCTTCCGCTACCGCTACGACTACCGCCATGAATGGCTGCGCTTCACGGATCGGCTGTCGCAAGGCAGCGCGGCGGATGCGGGCGAACTGCAGCAGCGCGTCATCGAAGCCATCGCCGCGCCGGTGGAGAGCCATGGCGGCGCCTTGTGGCTGCTGGACGACGACGGCCACGGCTACGACCGCGTCGTCGAGTGGAACCTGCGCGGCAGCGGCTATTCGGTGCCCGTCGACGCGCCGTTGCCGGCCTTCATGCAGGCGCGCCAATGGGTGGTCAGCGTGCCCGAGTGGCGCGACGAACCCGAGCGCTACGGCGGCCTCGTCCTGCCCGACTGGTGCACCAGCGGCGACCGCGTCTGGCTGATCGTGCCACTGGTGCTGCACGAGCGGCTCCTGGGCTTCGTGGCGCTGGCGCCGTCGCAGGCCTCCATCGCGCTGGACTGGGAAGTCACCGACCTCCTGAAGACGCTGGGGCGTCAGGCGGCGAGCTACCTGGGGCAGCAGCAGGCGGTCAGCGCCCTGGTGCAGGCGCGCCAGTTCGACTCGTTCAACCGGATGAGCGCCTTCGTTGTGCACGACCTCAAGAACCTGGTGGCGCAGCTGTCGCTGATGATGGCCAACGCGGAGCGGCACAAGCACAACCCCGAATTCCAGGCGGACATGCTCTCGACCGTGGACAACGTCCTGGAGCGCATGCGCGGGCTGCTGCTGCAACTGCGGGCCGGCACCCGTCCCATCGAGGCCCCGGTCCCGCTGCCGGCCGCCCAGGTGCTGCGCGCGGTCGTGACGGCCAAGCGCGGGCTCAAGCCGGAGCCGCAGCTCGTCATCGACGACGACGCGGCGGAACTGCTCATCGTCGCGCACCGGGACCGGCTCGAAAGGGTCGTCGGCCATCTGCTGCAGAACGCCGCCGAGGCCACGCCGCCCGACGGACGCATCGCGGTGCAGCTGTCGCGGGCCGAGGACGGCGGCGCACGGATCGAGGTCCGGGACACCGGCCGCGGCATGAGCGAGGGCTTCGTGCGCCAGCGCCTGTTCCGCCCCTTCGAGTCGACCAAGCCGCACGGCATGGGCATCGGCGCCTTCGAGAGCCGCGAATACGTGCGCGAACTCGGCGGAACGCTGCTCGTCGAGAGCCGGGAAGGCGCCGGCACGGTATTCCGCATCGCGCTTCCGGCCTTCGCCGAGCAAGCGGCGGTGCCTGCATGAGGAACATGTCTTGAGCGACGAACGCCCGGTCCTGTTGATGGTCGAGGACGACATCGGCTTGCAGAAGCAGATGCGCTGGAGCTTCGACCGTTACGAAGTGGTGTTCGCCCAGGACCGGGACAGCGCGATCGCGCAGTTGCGGCGGCACGAGCCGTCGGTGATGACCTTGGACCTCGGCCTGCCGCCAGAGCCGGACACGCCCGCCGAAGGCTTCCGCACCCTGGAAGCGGTGCTGTCGCTCGCGCCGTCGACCAAGGTCATCGCGCTCACCGGCCAGAACGACCGGGCCAACGCGGTCCGTGCCATCGGCATGGGCGCCTACGACTTCTTCGCCAAGCCCTTCGAGGCGGACATCCTCGGCCTGGTGATCGACCGGGCCTTCCGGCTGGCGGACCTCGAGCGCGAGAACCGCCGGCTGGCCGAGTTCCGGTCCGACTCGCCGCTGGCCGGCCTGCTCACCCGCGACCCCGGCATGCTCAAGGTCTGCCGCCAGATCGAACGCCTGGCGCCGACCGACGCGACCGTGCTCGTCCTCGGGGAATCGGGCACGGGCAAAGAGCTGATGGCGCGCGCACTGCACGACCTGTCGCCGCGCAAGCCCAAGCGCTTCGTCGCGATCAACTGCGCGGCCATTCCGGAGACGCTGCTCGAATCGGAACTCTTCGGGTACGAGCGCGGCGCCTTCACGGGGGCGAACAAGACCACGCCAGGCAAGATCGAAGTCGCCGATGGCGGCACGCTGTTCCTGGACGAGATCGGCGACCTGCCGATGTCGCTGCAGGCCAAGCTGTTGCGCTTCCTCCAGGAGCGCACCATCGAGCGCATCGGCGGACGCCAGGAGATTTCCGTCGACGTGCGCGTGGTCTGCGCGACGCACCGCAACCTGCGCGAAGCGATCGCGAAAGGCGGGTTCCGCGAAGACCTCTTCTATCGGCTCACCGAGATGGTCGTGACGATCCCGCCGCTGCGCGAGCGGGCCGGCGACGCGACGCTGCTGGCGCACGCGTTCCTGCAACGCTTCGCGCAGGCGAGCCGTCGCGAGCGGCTCGCGCTGCGCGAGGATGCGCTCGACGCGATCGAGGCGCACGGGTGGCCGGGCAACGTGCGCGAGCTGGAGAATTGCATCAAGCGGGCGTCGATCATGGCCGAAGGAAGCGCGATCACGGCCGAGGACCTCGGCCTCGACGCGCCCGAGGATCCCTCCATGTTCAATCTCCGCCAGGTCCGGGACGAGGCCGAGAAGCAGGCGGTCCTGAAGGTGATGGCGCGCGTCGACGGCAACATCGCCCGTGCCGCCGAGCTGCTGGGGATCAGCCGCCCGACGCTGTACGATCTCCTCAATCGCTTCGGGCTGCGCTGAGCCCCGCTCCAACAACGAACCGAGATCCCCACAAGGACCGCACCGGGATGACCCGTCCGACCACTGCCTTGACCGCCCCCACCACCCCGACCAGCCCGACCGGGCGATCGTCCAAGCGCTTCCTTCGCTCGGGCCCGCCCGCACGCTTGGCCTGCGCCGTCGCGGTCGCCGCCTTCCTCGCCGCCTGCTCGCCGTCGAGCGACCCGGCCAAGGTGCTCGCCGAGGCACGTGCCGCGTTGGAGCGCAAGGACGCGCGCACGGCCGAAGTCCAGCTGAAGGACCTGCTGCAGAACGGTCAGGACAGCGCCGAGGCGCGCGAGCTGCTGGGCCGGGTGCACCTGGTCAACGGCGACCTGCGAAGCGCCGAGAAGGAGTTGCGGCGTGCGATCGAACTCGGCGGCGACCGCGAGCGGATCGCCGTGCCGCTGATCCAGACGCTGGTGCGCCTCGGTGAGCACGACCGCGCGTTGGCCGACGCCGCGGCGATGCCGGTCGCCGGCGCGCAGGCGCAGGCCGAGATCGCCACGGCGCTGGGCCGGTCGCACTTCTCACGTGGCCGACGAGACGACGCCCGACGTGCCTTCGAGGCGGCGCTGGCGGCGCAGCCCGGCTATGTCAGCGCCAAGGCCGGCCTCATCACGCTCCAGGGGTCCGTCGATCGCCAGGCCGCGCTCGCGGCGGCCGCGCAGGAGCTCAAGGCCGCGCCCGACGCGACGGAGCTCCTCACCGTCGCCGGCGACCTGCAGTTGTCCCTCGGCCGACTCGAGGACGCGCGCGAGACCTATTCTCGGCTGGTCAAGCTGCAGCCCGCCGAGCCCGAGCCCCGGGCCCGGCTGGCCGCCACCCTGATCGACCTCAACCAGCTCGACGCGGCGGCCGAGCAGGTGGCGCAGCTGAAGAAACTGGCGCCGGGCGTGGTCGGCACGCTGCAGGTCTCCGGCCTCCTGGAGTTCCGCCGAGGCAATTTCGCCGCCGCGCGCGACGCCGTGCAACAGGCCCAGCGCATCGCCCCGGACTACCTGCCGGCGGCCGCGCTCGCGGCCAGCATCGCGCTTGCCAGCAACGCACCCGAGCTGGCAGAGCGCAACGCGCGGCTCCTCGTCGATCGGGTCCCGGGCTCGCCCCAAGGGTATCGATTGCTCGCCGCCGCCTACCTGCAGATGAACGCTCCGGACCGAGCGGTGGCCGTCCTGCAACCGGTGGTCGCCCGTGGCGTCAACGACGCGGCACTGCTGACCCTGGCGGGCGAGGCAGCGCTCAAGACCGGCGACTTCGCCGCGTCGACCAAGCATTTCCAGCGGGCGTCCGAGCTCGACCCGCAAGACGCCAACAAGCGCACGGGCCTCGCGTTGGCCCGCCTGTCGAGCGGCGACCGCGAGCGCGGCTATGCCGACCTCGAGGCCGCGACGAAGCTGCCGACCGCCTCGGCGCAGGCGGATTTCGCGCTCATCTCGGCACGGCTGCGCGACCGCGACTATCCGCGAGCCCTCGCGGCGGCCGATGCGCTCGTCGCCAAGCGGCCCAACGACCCGGCCGCGCACAATGCCCGTGGATCCGTGCTGCAGGCCCAGGGTGACCTGGCCGGCGCCCGCACGGCGTTCGAGAAGGCCGCGCAACTGCGCCCCACCGACATCGCCGCCGCCGGGAACCTCGCGAACCTGGATGTCCGCCAGGGTCGCAAGGCGGACGCCCGCAAGCGCTTCGAGACCGTGCTCGCCGCCGACCCGAAGAACGTCCCGGCCCGCATGGCGCTCGCGCAGATGGCCGGCGGCGAAGGCGACAAGGAAGGGATGCGCAAGCAGCTCGAAGCCGCGCGCACCGCGGATCCAGATGCCGTCGGCCCGATGCTCGCGATGGCGGGATGGCAGCTGGACCACGCTGCGCCGCGCGATGCCGTGTCGCTGTTGCAGGAAGCCGTCGTCAAGCACCCGAACCGCACCGACGTGCTCGAGATGCTGGGCGTCGCGCAGTCGCGCGCCGGCGACCGCGACCAGGCGATCGCCACCTTCGACCGGCTGGTGCGCCTGCGACCGGATTCGCCGGCGCTGCACATGCGGGTGGGTGAGCTCAAGCTTTCGCTGAAGGACGATGCCGGCGCGTTGGCGGCGTTCCGCAAGGCCGGCGAGCTCGCCCCCAAGGCGGCCGAGCCGCGCATCGCGACGGCGACGGTCTTGCTGCGGACCGGCCGCAAGGCCGAAGCGCAGCAGATCTCGGCGAGCCTGCAGCGTGACCTGCCGAAGAGCCCGGCCGGGCTCCTGCTGGCGGGCGACCTGGCCGCCGCCGACCAGAAGTGGACGGAAGCGGCCGACGCCTACCGCAAGGCCAACGCCGTGACCCGCACGCAGGCCGGGGCCGTGAAGATGCACCAGGCGCTTCTGCGGGGGGGCCGCGTCGCGGACGCGGACGCGGCGTTGCGCGCCCACATCGCCGAGCGGCCCGACGACCTCGGCAGCCGCGTCTACTTCGGCGACCAGCTCGTCCTGCGCAAGCGCTGGCCCGAGGCGGCCGAGCAGTACCGCGTCATCCTGGCGCGCGACCCGCGAAACGCGCTCGCCCTCAACAACCTGGCTTGGTCGCTGCACCAGATGAAGGATCCGAAAGCGCTGGAGTTCGCCGAGCGAGCGCTGGCGGTGGCGCCGCAGTCCGCGCCGGTCATCGACACCACGGCCGTCATCCTCGCGGAGCGCGGCGACACCGATCGCGCCATCGAGTTGTTGCGGCAGGCCGTCACCATCGCCCCGCGCGAGCCGCAATATCGCCTGCATCTGGCCGAGACCATGGCCAAGCGCGGCGACAAGGGCGGTGCCAAGGAGCAGCTGTCGTCGCTGCTCAAGGAGACCCCGAGCGGCCCGGTGGCAGACGCTGCGCGCGATCTGGAACGCAAGCTCTAGGGTCTGGACCGAGACGCGAGGCGCGCGCGGCGGGTTCGCCCGGTGAACCGCTCCGCGCCGCCGGGCCAACTCGCCGGGCATGCTTCATGCCGACGCGTCGGGAGTATCGTTCCGTGCCTCCTGGGCGTCGTCGCCTCGTTTCAAGGGCGATAAGATCACCGACCGGCATGGCGGCCCTTCGGCCATTCGGCACTCCGGCCGTGCGCCGCGTTCACGAGTCCACCGTTCCTTGACTACTTCATTCACTGTCGGCATTCCACTCTACAACCGACGCCATTGCATCGGGCGCGCGGTCGAGAGCGCGCTCCAGCAGGACCACCCACCGCTGGAAGTCATCGTCGTAGACGATGGCTCGACGGACGGCTCGGGCGATCTGGTCGACGCCATCGCGGCGCGCGACCCGCGCGTCCGCTGCATCCGCCAGGCCAACGCGGGCTCAGGAGTGGCCCGCAACCGCGTGCTCGCCGAAGCCCGCGGCGATTGGGTGGCGTTCCTCGATTCGGACGACCGGTGGCTGCCCAACAAGCTCGCGAACGCGGCGGCGTTGGCCGAAGCCGACCCCGACATCGAATTCATCCACTCGAACTGCGCGCACCTCTGGAGCGACGGCACGCGAGACTACGGACGCGTTCGCCCGAGCCCGGCGGCGTTGGTCGACCCGGTCCACCTGCTGGAGACCTGGCTGATCAAGACCTCGACGCTGGCGGTCCGCCGGTCGTTGCTCGCCCGCTTGGCGCCCGACTGGTTCAAGCCGCTGTGGATGTGCCAGGACTACGAGTTCATGTGGCGCGCACTGGTGGTCGCACGCAAGATCGGCTACGCAGAGACGCTGGATTCGGAGATCTTCGTCACGGCGGGTAGCCGGTCCCGTGAGGCCGATCTGTCGGTCCACCTGCGCTGCGACATCGAGGCGATGCGACTCGCGGGCGACTGGATGCGCCGACGCGGCGGCCTCGGGCAGTACGCGGCCCAGCTCGACGCCCGGCGTTACCGCACCTACCAGCGCCTGATGGCTCACGAGTGCCGCCAAGGCGCCCGCGGCGCGCTCAAGGTCGCACGGGAATGCCTCGGCGACCTGCCCACCGCCCGGGCCGTCCGCGCGGTGGTGTCCGGCGCGCTGGCATCCCGCGGCCCAGACCCGCTGCTCTAGCGCTGCACCAGCCCCAGGTACCAGGGCATCGCCTTGCGCAGTCCGTCGGCCAGGCCGTGCGTCGGCGCATAGCCGAGCAGCGTCCGCGCCTTCGAGATGTCCGCGAGCGAATGCCGCACGTCGCCCGGCCTGAACGGCCCATGCTGCGGGCGTGCGCCGCGGGCGCCGGGGCGGACATCGCCCACTTGATCCGCGAGCATCGCGAACAGGTCCGCAAGGCTGGTGCGCTCGCCGCAAGCGATGTTGAAGGCCTCGTGGGGCGAAGCCAGCGGTGTGATGGCCGCCAGGAGATTCGCTTGCACCGCGTTGTCGACGTGGCAGAAATCCCGGCTGGTGGAGCCGTCGCCATGGACGCGCACCGGTTCGCCCCGCAGCAGCGCGGCGATCCAGCGGGGAATGACGGCAGCGTAGGCGCCGTCCGGATCCTGCCGGGCACCGAAGACGTTGAAGTAGCGCAGGCCCACGCATGGCAGCGCGTAGGTGCGCGCGACCACGTCCGCCCACAATTCGTCGAAGCGCTTGGTCGCGGCGTAGGGCGACAAGGGCGCACCGATGCGCTCCTCGACCTTGGGCAATTCCGGGCTATCGCCGTAGACCGAACTGGACGAGGCGTAGACGAAGCGCTCCACGCCCGCCAACCGCGCCGCGTCGAGCAGTTTGGCGAAGCCGTCGACGTTCGACGCATGGCTCGCCAGGGGCCTCTCGATCGATCGCGGCACCGAACCCAAGGCGGCTTGATGGAGCACGTAGCGCACGCCCTGCACCGCGGTGGCGCAATCGTCCGGGGAACGCAGGTCCCCCTCCACGAGCCTGAACCCTGCCCATCGCTGCGACCCGACCAGCCGCTCGATCTCCGCGAGGTTGCGTCGGTGCCCGGTCGAGAAGTTGTCCAGCCCGACCACCTCCTGGTCCAGTTCCAGGAGCGCCTGCACCAGGTTGGAGCCGATGAAGCCCGCGCAGCCGGTCACCAGCCAGCGCCCGCCGACCGCACCGATGCGGGCAAGCGCATCGGGCGTGCCGGCCCAGGCCTCGGGTCCGCCGCTCAAAGCCGCCACACCGAGAGGCCCTGGGCCTCCAGCGCGCCGCGGTCGTGCGCGCTCTTGACGTCGACGAACACCGCGCCGGGCACGCACCGCCCGGCCAGGGAGGCCGGCGTGTGGTCGCGGAAAGCCGCATGGGACACGGCCGCCACCAGCGCGTGCGCCTTCGGGAGCGCGTCCCAGGCGACCAGTTCCACGCCGTATTCGTGCATGGCTTCGGCGGGATCGGCGATCGGGTCGTGCACGAAGACGCGCGCTCCGTAGGACTCCAGTTCGCGCACGACGTCGATGACCCGCGAGTTGCGCAAGTCCGGGACGTCTTCCTTGAACGTCAGGCCCATGACCACGACGGGTGCGCCGCGCACTTCCAGTCCGCCCCGAATCATGTGCTTGATGGCCTGCTCGGCGATGTACTTGCCCATGCCGTCGTTGATCCGGCGACCGGCCAGGATGACCTGCGGGTGATAGCCCAGCAGGTCGGCCTTGTGCGTGAGGTAGTACGGGTCGACGCCGATGCAGTGCCCACCCACCAGCCCGGGCCTGAACCGCAGGAAGTTCCACTTCGTTCCAGCCGCTTCGAGCACCTCCATGGTGTCGATGCCGATGCGGTCGAAGACGATCGCCAGCTCGTTCATCAGCGCGATGTTGAGGTCGCGCTGCGTGTTCTCGATGACCTTGGCCGCTTCGGCCACCTTGATCGAGCTGGCGCGGTGCACCCCGGCCTCGACCACGCGTCCGTACAGGCCGGCGACCTTGTCGAGCGTGTCGGCGTCGTCACCGGCCACCACCTTGACGATGCGGGTGAGCGTGTGTTCCTTGTCGCCCGGGTTGATGCGCTCGGGCGAGTAGCCGACGTGGAAGTCACGCAGCCACTTGAGGCCCGACTCGCGCTCGAGCACCGGAATGCAGACTTCCTCGGTGGCACCGGGGTAGACGGTGGATTCGTAGACGACGATGGCACCGCGCTTCATGTGTCGCCCGACGGCCCGGCTGGCCGACACCAGCGGACCGAAGTCGGGCTGGTGCGCGGCATCGACGGGGGTCGGCACGGCGACCACCACGAAGTCGGCTTCCCCGATCTGCGCGGCGTCGGTCGTCACGCGCAGGCGCTCGGCCTGCTCGAACTGCTCCCGGGACACCTCGCCGGTGGGATCGCGCATCTCGCGGTACGCGGCCACCTTCTCCTCGGACAGGTCGTAGCCGATGGTGTCGAAATGCCGCCCGAATTCCACGGCCAGCGGCAGCCCTACGTAGCCGAGGCCGATCACGGCGACTATGCTCATGCCTTCTGTCTTCCCGTCGTTCGTTCGAGGTGTGTCCTGCGCGCGCTGAGCAGCGTGCAGGCGGATTGTCACGTTCCTGCAGACCGGTGGAGTCTACAATAGGCCCCCCGGCGACTCCGTGACGCATTCCGTGCGACAGGCAACTCTCTTCCTTCCGCACTCGGCCGACCAGCCCGCCAGCAAGCAACGCGCCAACGTCGTCGCGCGCCTGCGCGCCTTGGCCTGCGCGCTCGTGCTCGGTTCCGTCTGCGGTGCCGCGGCCGCCCAGAACGCCAGCTGGCTGGACGAAGCCGGCGCGCAATCCGCCCGCCGCCTCGTGGACAACGGCATCCGCCACGAGCACGCCGAAGGTGTGAACCGCGACTTCGCCACGGCGCACGATTACTACTGCGCTGCGGCGCGTGCCGGCTACGGTGACGCGCTGGTGCGGCTCGGCTGGATGTACGCCAACGGGCGCGGCGTGCCCCACGACGATGCGGTCGCGCACGCCCTGTTCGCGCGCGCGGCCGGATGGGGGCACGAGATGGGCGCGCGCCTGGCGTCGGTCATCCGCGCCGGCGAGCCGCGGCTGCCGCCCTGCATGCAACTGCGCGCGGCCGAGCCCAGCGGCGCGCCGACCGCCTCCGGAGGGCCCGGCCCGGCCCGGCGCAGCGCATCCTCCGGTCCCACGCCGCAAGTCGCCCAGCCCGCGGAATTCCGCCGCCCGCCCAGCACCGTCGAGCGCAAGCGCATCGTCGAAGCCGTGCTGCGGATGGCGCCGCAGTTCCGACTCGACCCGCGGCTGGTCATGGCGGTGATGTCCACGGAGTCCAACTTCGATCCGATGGCCCGGTCGCCCAAGAACGCGATGGGTCTGATGCAACTGATCCCTGAGACGGCAGAGCGCTTCGCCGTCCGCGACGCCTACGACCCGATCGAGAACCTGCGCGGCGGCATGGCCTACTTGCGGTGGCTGCTGGCGTACTTCCGAGGCGACGTCACCCTGGCGCTCGCCGGGTACAACGCGGGCGAGGGCGCGGTGGACCGTTTCCGCGGCGTGCCGCCCTTTTCCGAGACGCTGGCCTACGTGCAACGCATCCGGGCCCAGTATCCCTTCGACCGGCACCCCTACGATCCGAGGGCCACCGCACCGTCGTTCGCGATGGGCCCCCTGATGCGACAGGTCAGCGGGCAATGAGTTCGCGGATGCGGCAGGCGCCGGTCCTCACGCTCACCGCGGCCCTGGCCGCGACGGCGGTCGCGCCGGCGGTCGCGCCGGCGGTGGCGGCGGATGCGGTGGGCGCGTTCATCTCGCGGCCCCTGCCCGACGTGGTCGCGCAAGTGCGGCCGTCGATCGTGGCGATCGGCACGCTGCAGCCCACCCGCGCCCCCAATTTCGAGTTTCGCGGCACTGGGTTCGTGATCGCCGACGGCTTGACCATCGTCACCAACGCGCACGTCCTGCCGGTCGCCCTGGACCAGGAACGCCGCGAGGCGATCGGCATCGCCGTGCCCATGGCCGAGTCCACCGCCCTGCGCGAAGCCCGCATCCTCCGGGTCGACCATGACACGGACCTGGCGCTGCTGCGGCTCGAAGGCGCTCGCCTGCCGGCCTTGGCTCTCGCGGAAGAAGGCATGCTGCGCGAAGGCACCGACGTGGCCCTCCTCGGCTTCCCGCTGGGCACGGTGCTCGGCCTGTACGCGGCCGTGCACCGCGGCACGGTCGCGGCCATCACGCCGCTCACGATTCCCACGCGACGCGCCCAGCAACTCGACCCGCGCGCGCTGCAACGGCTGCGTGCCGGACCGCTGCGGCTCTATCAGCTCGACGCCAATGCATTCCCTGGCAACAGCGGCAGCCCGCTCTTCGAACTGCGCACCGGGAGCGTGGTGGGCATCATCAACCAGGTCGTGGTCCGCAACGCCAAGGAGGGCGCACTTCCCGGCCCCAGCGGCATCACGTACGCGGTTCCGGTGCGCCATCTCCATGAGTTGATGGCGGCTGGGCGCTGAAGCATCCGGGCTGCCACACGCGTGGCATCGGTCTTGCTCTAGCGCTTCGCGCAAGAGTATTTGTTCCTTGCCAGGGGGCCGATCGGGGGGCAGCATTGCGGCCAATGGCTGAATTGACGGTGTCGGCGCATTTGACATCGTCGCGCAGGAATGTAACTTTTGCACATCCGCCGATGCGGATTTGCCGACGAAACGATCAAACGAAACGGGAGCTCCAGATGAGTAAGACGTACCGGGCCGCTTGCCTGGCGGTGGCAGCGGCTGCACTCGGCGTGCTCGGGGGCTGCGCGTCACCCTACCCCCCCGCACCGACCCAAGCGGCGACGCCCGACTACAAGTACCTCATCGGCCCCGGCGACAACCTGAGCATCATCGTCTGGCGCAACCCCGAATTGTCGGCCAGCGTGCCGGTTCGTCCGGACGGTCGGATCACGGCGCCGCTGGTCGAGGACATGGTCGCGATCGGGAAGAATCCGACGCAGCTGGCCCGCGAGATGGAGAACGCGCTGCGCAAGTTCATCCAGGACCCGGTGGTGACGGTGCTGGTGCAGGGCTTCGTCGGTCCCACCAGCGAGCAGGTCCGCGTGATCGGCCAGGCCCAGCGGCCGGCGGCGATCCCTTACCGCCAGAACATGACGGTGCTGGACGCGATGATCGCCGTGGGCGGCCTGTCTGAATTCGCCTCGGGCAACCGTGCCGTGCTGATCCGGACGGCGGAAGGCAACAAGCCCTACAACATCCGGCTGCGCGATCTGGTCAAGCGCGGCGACGTCACGGCCAACGTCGAGCTCAAGCCGGGCGACGTGATCCTCATTCCGGAAAGCTGGTTCTGAACCCGCACTCCGCTCTGCTTCCTCCGAAGGTCAACCGATGATCGAAACACTCCAGGACGTCAAGGCCCTGCTGCGCGGCATGTGGAACCACCGCTGGCTGGGGCTGGTGGTGACGCTCGTCACGGGGCTGATCGGCGCCATGGTCGTGATGGCCACGCCGAACACCTACGAGGCGACGGCCCGCGTCTACGTCGACACGCAGTCGATCCTGCGCCCCCTCATGGCCGGGCTCGCGGTCCAGCCCGACATCGACCAGCAGATCGGCATGATGAGCCGCACCCTGCTGAGCCGTCCGAACGTCGAGCGCGTGGTCCGCATGTCCGACCTCGACCTCAACGCCAAGACGCCGGCGGAGCGCGACCGGCAGGTCGATCGCCTGATGCGCGAGATCCAGTTCAAGAGCAGCACGGGCGGCGCCAACCTCTACATGATCACGTTCCGCGACGGATCGCAGGAGAAGGCCAAGAACGTCGTGCAGTCCCTGCTGTCGATCTTCGTGGAGTCGAACCTCGGCGACAAGCGTCGTGACAACGACCAGGCCGTGCGGTTCATCGACGAGCAGATCCGACAGTACGAGCAGCGTCTGGTGGCGTCGGAGAACGCGCTCAAGGACTTCAAGATCCGCAACATCAACGACATGCCGGCCATCGCGCAGGACTACGTCGAGCGCGCCGGCGACATGCAGCGCGAGTACGGCGCGGCCACGGTCGCGCTGCGCGAAGCGGAGAACGCTCGGGAAGCGCTGCGTCGGCAGCTCGCCACGGAGACGCCGATGCTGCCCGACGACGGGACGACCAGCATGGGCATGCCGACCACCGACGGCGTCCGTGGCGGCCGCGTGATCGAGCTCGACGCGCGCCTGGCCGAGCAGAAGCGCAAGCTCGACGAGTTGCAGCAGCGCTACACGGAGGCGCACCCGGACGTCGTGGGCGTCAAGCGCCTGATCGGGCAGCTCGAGAAGGAGCGCGAGACCGAGCGCGAGGCGATGCAGAAGGCCGAGGACGCGCGACGCAACGCGGCGCCGGCGGAGCGCAAGACCGGCAACGTCCCGAACCCGGTCTATCGCCAGCTGAAGGTCTCCTACGCCGAGGCCGAGGCGCAGGTCGCGTCTCTGCAGGGACGCGTGGCCGAGTTGCAGTCCCGCATCGCGCGGGCCCGCGAAGTCGCCACCACGTCGCCCAAGATCGAGGCCGAGTACAAGCAGTTGAACCGCGACTACGACGTCAACAAGCGCAACTACGAAGCCCTGCTCGCCCGGCGCGAGTCCGCCCAGATGTCCGGCCAGATGGACACCAACAGCGGCATCGGCGAGTTCCGGGTCATCGACCCGCCGCGCGTGGCGCCCAAGCCGGTGTCCCCGAACCGACCCCTGCTGCTGATGCTGGTGCTGGTCGCGTCGATCGCCGCTGGCGCCGCCGCCGCGTTCCTGCGCGACCAATCGCGGCCGACCTTCAGCACCGCCCGGTCGCTGCGCAAGGTCACGGGCCTGCCGCTGCTGGGCGGCGTGTCGTGGCTGCCCGGGCCGGCCGGCCGGGCGCGGATGCGCCGGGCGCTGGCGGCGTTCTCGCTGACATCGGCGGCGTACGTGGGGCTGTTCATCGCGGCCATCGTGTACCTGACCACACAACAAGTCGTCGCCTGACGGAGAACGATACGATGAGCCTGATCGAACGCGCGGTCGACCGCCTCGGCGACCCGCAAGCCAAGCCTGCGGTCGCCCCCGCGGACCCGACCGCATTGCCCGTCGAGCAATTCATTGATCGCTCGGCCAGCACGCCCGCGCCGACCGTGGCGACCGTGGCGACCGCACCCGCCGGCCCGAGCGTGGCGGCCCGCGCTTCGGCGCCGTCCCTCGCCGCGGTGGCGGCCGCGAGCCCGACCGCGACGCCCGCCCCCACCCCTCTCACCCGCGAGCCTGTCCGCATCCAGCTGGAGGCCATGCGCTCGCGCGGGATGGTCACCCCGGACGGCGAGCAGACGCAGATCGCGCAGGAGTTCCGCGTCATCAAGCGCCCGCTCATCGCCAATGCGTTCGGCCAGGGTGCGGCGTCGGTTCGCAACGGCCGGCGTGTCATGGTCACCAGCGCCTTTCCCGGAGAGGGCAAGAGCTTCTGCGCGATCAACCTCGCCATGAGCATAGCCATCGAGCGCGACCACCAGGTGCTGCTCATCGACGCCGACGTCGCACGCCCCTCGCTTCCCCAGGAATTGGGCATTGCGACCGACCGCGGCCTGATGGATTGGTTGGTCGACGGCGGCCCGGAGCTCTCGGAGCTCGTCCTGCCCACCAACGTCGAACGCCTCAGCATCCTGCCGGCTGGCCGGCGGAACAAGCACGCCACCGAGATGCTGGCCAGCAGCGCCATGTCGCAGCTGCTCGACCAGCTGTCGGCGAGCTTTCCGGACCGCATCCTGGTGTTCGATTCGCCGCCGTTGCTGCTGACGACCGAGGCGCGCGTGCTCGCCGGCTACATGGGGCAGATCGTGATGGTCGTCGAGGCGAACCGCACGCCGCGCGAAGCGGTGCAGGAAGCCCTCGCCACCATCGAAGGATCCGAGGTCATCGGGCTCGTCCTGAACAAGGCCCGCGAGGCCGGCGAAGCGTCCTACGGTTACGGTGGCTACGGCTACGGTTACGGTTATGGCGGTCGCTGAGACGTTGGCCGGCAAGCCCAGGGCGGCACGGCGAGCGCGCACACGCAACGCGGCACTCTTCAGCGCCGCTTTCGTGGCGGGCGCGTCGTTGGCCAGCGGCGCGCGCGCCCAGCCGGCCACGCAAGCGCCCTCGCAGGCCACGGAAGCGCCGAGCCAGAGCACCGGCGTCACGGCCACGGGATCGACCAGCGCACCGTCCACTTACCTGATCACCGGCATCCGAGTCGCCGCGACCTACTCGGACAACCTGAACCTGGCGCGCTCCTCGGGTGCGCAGCAGGACGGGTACGTGATGGAAGTGTCGCCGTACGCGCTCTGGCAGACCAGCACCGACCGCCTGCGCACCAGCGGCACGGTGGCGATCCGCAATTTCGTGCGCTCAGTGGGCGAATCGTCGGCCGGCCGCCTGGAAGGCGTGGCGAGCGGGGTCGCGCGCCTGGCGGGCGACTGGGCGTGGCTCGAAGTCACCGGCCGCGCGACGACCATCAGCGGCGGCTCCGGCGTGGGCACGCTGGCCTACAACACGGCCTTCTATCTGCCACCGAGCGTGGCGGCGCGCACCTTCCAGCAATTCAGCGTCTCGCCTTTCATCCGGGACCGGGCCGGGTGGTTGGACTACCAGTTGCGGTACCGCTACGTCACCAACAACAGTCCCTTCCCCCGGACGGTGCAGGAAGTGCACCAGTTCAGCGGCAATGCCAGCACCGGCAGCCGCTTCGGGCGGTGGAACTATTCGTTGGTCGGATTGCAGACGCGCAACGTGCTGGGTGATGGTCGCTCCTTCGACCGCCGCATCCTGACCGCGAGCGCGGGCTACCTTGTGAACCCCGAGCTCCGTGTCGGCGCGACCGTCAACTACGAGCAGATCGACTTCCTGCGGGGTCCCAACGGACGCGATTACGGCGTCGGCCCGGGCGTGTTCTTCGACTGGCGGCCCAATTCGCGCTTCAACGTCGGGGCGAGCTGGTCGGAGCGCTTCTACGGCCGCAACGTGTCGGCGCAGATGGGTTACCGCAACCGCAACCTCGGCCTGTCGCTGTCTTACATCGACGCGGTGCTCACCAGTGCCGACGCGTCGGCGCTCTTCTTCGATCCGGCCAGTGTCGGCTCCACGTCCAGCGGCGGCGTCCCGTTCGGCGCGCCGATCCTGGGCAACCGCGTGATCCAGGACTTGATCCAGCAGCAGCTGCTGTTGTTCGGCGTGGCGCCCTTCGACCTCGCCTTCAACACCGCGGCGCTCGCGCGCACGCAACGCCTGACCTTGTCCGGATCGTTGGCGGGCAAGAGCAACACGCTGTCCATGTCCGTGTTCCACAGCACCCGCGACGTCGAGGCCGACATTTCGCAAGGCGTCTCGTCCGGAGCGGGCACGATCAACCTGCGCACGGGGCTGGAGGGCAAGCTGACCCAGACCGGCACCTTCGCATCGCTGACGCATCGCCTCGACAGCCGGAGCACGGTGGGACTCACCGGCCGCTACACCATCGTCGAGACCGAAGGCAACTTCAGCGGCTTCCTCAACACCGGCCGCACCACGCTGAGCCAAGTCGCGCTCAACTACGGCTTCCGTGTCACCCAAGACGTCACGGCCGGGTTCGTGCTTCGCCGCACCCAGCAACGCTTCGACGGCAGCATCGGCTCGCAGTACACCGAGAACGCGGTCAGCGGCGTGGTCGACGTGAGGTTCTGAACCATGTACGAAAGCTTCTTCAACCTCGCCGGCAAACCGTTCCAGCTCAATCCGGATCCCGACTTCTTCTTCGGCAGCCGCGGCCACAAGCGCGCCATGGCTTACCTGGAGTACGGGCTGCACCAGGCAGAAGGCTTCATCGTCATCACCGGCGAGGTGGGCGCTGGCAAGACCACGCTGGTGCGCAACCTGCTGCGTCGGCTGCCGGTGCAGACCATCGTGCCGGTGCAGATCGTGAGCACCCAGCTGGATGCGGACGACACGCTGCGCATCGTCGCCGGCTCCTTCGGCATCCGCGACACGACCCTGCCCAAGGCCGAGCTGCTGCTGCGCCTGGAGCAGCACCTGCTCGAGATGCACCGCGACGGGAAACGGGCGTTGCTGGTGATCGACGAGGCGCAGAACCTGACCGCGCGTGCCGTGGAGGAGCTGCGGATGCTGTCCAATTTCCAGGTGGACACGCGGTCGTTGCTGCAGAGCTTCCTGGTCGGCCAGCCCGAGTTCCGCGAGATGATGCAGCGGCCCGAGATGCGTCAGCTCAAGCAGCGCATCATCGCGTCCTACCACCTGGGGCCGATGGATCGCGCCGAGACGCAGCAGTACGTCGAGCACCGGCTGCGGCACGTCGGCTGGAAGGACGACCCGCACTTCGAGCCCGCCGCGTTCGACCGGATCTTCGACTTCACCGCGGGCACGCCGCGGCGCATCAACACCTTGTGCGATCGGCTGATGCTGGGCGCGTACCTCGCCGAGCGGCACGTCGTCGCGGCCACCGATGTCGACGAGGCCACCCGCGAGATCGCCGACGAGATCGGCGAGAGCCCGCAGCAACGCGACCGCCGGACCCAAGGCATGCCCGATTCGCCGCATTCGGCGCGGGGCCACGGCGCGCATGGCGGCCTGCGTTCCGGCCTGGGCGGCCTGCAAGGCCAGGCGTCGCTCGCGCACGAGCTCGATGCGCTCATGCAGCGTGGTGGCGACGGCCTGGACGCCTCGGACGCGCTGGATCGGATCGTCCAACTCGAGGAGCGGATCGCCTCCCTCGAAGCGTCCAACGCCATGACGCAGGACGTGGTGCGCAAGGCCCTTCGTCTGATCCGGGCCCAGGTCGGACCGGCCGCCGTACCGGCCCCGCAGGCCGCGGCCCTGGATCAGCCCGTGCCCCCCCTGCGCGCCGTGCCGCCTGCAGGGCACGACGCGTGAAGCCCATCCTCTGCGTGGTCGGCACCCGCCCGAACTACATGAAGATGGCGCCGATCCTGCGCGCCCTCGACGCGCACGTGCCGCCGCTGCCCTACGTGCTGGTCCACACGGGCCAGCACTACGACCCGGCGATGGAGCGCGTCTTCTTCGAAGCGCTGGGGATGCCGACGCCATCGCACAACCTCGCCGTCGGCGCCGGTTCGCATGCCGCGCAGACCGGCGAGATCATGAAGCGCCTCGACCCGGTCATCGAGGCGCATGCGCCGGGTGCGGTCTTGGTCGTGGGCGATGTCAATTCCACGCTCGCCGCCGCGCTGGTGGCGGCCAAGCGGGGGCTTCCCGTGGTGCACGTGGAGGCGGGCCTGCGCAGCCGCGACCGGGGAATGCCTGAGGAGATCAACCGGATCCTGGTCGACCAGCTCTCGGACCTGCTGCTCACGACCGAGGCCCGTGCCGCCGACAACCTCGCCGCCGAAGGCATCGGGGCCGAACGCGTCGCGTTCGTGGGCAACACCATGATCGACACGCTCGAGACCTTCCGCGACCGCTGCACGCCCGCGACGCGCACGCTCGCCGAGCACGGCGTGGCGCGGCTCGACGCTTGGGCGCCGGCCGGCTACGCGCTGGTCACGCTGCATCGCCCTTCCAACGTGGACGACCCGGCCACGCTCTCCGACCTGGTGGGCACCTTGGAGCAGATCGCGGCGGACGTGCCGATCGTGTTTCCGGTGCATCCGCGCACCCGCGGCAACCTCGAACGGTTCGGTCTGCTGGAGCGGCTTTCCGATCGCTGGCTGATCACGCCGCCGCTGGGCTACCTCGAGATGCTCGGGCTGATGCGCGACGCGCGGGTCGTGCTGACCGACTCCGGCGGTGTCCAGGAAGAGACCACCGTCCTGGGCGTTCCCTGCCTGACCCTGCGGCGCAACACGGAGCGCCCCGTCACGGTTTCGGAAGGCACCAACCAGCTCGTCGGGATCCAGCGCGATGCCATCCTCGCGGCATGGCGGGGCTTGAGGGAAGGCGGCTCCCGCCATGCGGGCAAGCCAGCGCTTTGGGATGGGCGAAGCGCCGAGCGCATCGCCGCCACCCTGTGGGAGCGCCGCGCGGCGCTCGGCTTGGCTTGAGGGCCGTCTGCATGGAGCGCCCGCGATGAAGCGTGCCACCCCGGAAGAGATCCGCCCGATCGACGGCCGGCCGGCCACGCGCATGGTCAACGCCATGACCGTGGACGTGGAAGACTATTTCCAGGTCTCCGCGTTGGCACCGTACGTGGCGCGCGACCAATGGGCGAGCATCGCCTGCCGCATTCCTCGCAACGTGGACCGCATCCTCGCGCTCTTCGACGCCGCCGGCGTGCGGGCAACCTTCTTCACCCTGGGATGGGTGGCCGAGCGACACCCGGCGGTGGTCCGCGCCATCGTCGCTGCCGGGCATGAACTGGCCAGCCACGGCTACGGCCATGAGCGGGTCGGCGACCTCGATCGGGATCGCTTCGAGCAAGACCTCCGTCGTGCCAAGGGCCTCTTGGAAGACGCGGGCGGGGTCGCCGTCACCGGCTACCGCGCACCGAGCTTCTCCATCGACGGCCGGACGCCATGGGCGCACCAGACGCTCGCCGAGACGGGCCACCGTTACAGCTCCAGCGTCTTCCCGATCGCGCACGACCACTACGGCATGCCCGACGCGCCGCGCTTCCCGTACCGCCAGGACGGCGGCGTCGTCGAGATCCCGCCGACTTCGATCCGACTCCTGGGGCGCAACCTCCCCGCCGCCGGCGGCGGGTGGTTCCGGCTGTTGCCCTACCCGGTGTCGCGCTGGTCGATGCGCCGCGTGAACGCGCACGATCGCCAGCCCGGCATGTTCTATTTCCATCCGTGGGAGATCGACCCGGAGCAGCCGCGCTACCCGCAAGCCGACGCCCGCACGCGCTTTCGGCATTACCTGAACCTGGGCCGCACGCATGCGCGCCTGGAGCGGCTGTTGCGCGATTTTGCGTGGGACCGCGTCGACCGCGTCTTCGCTTCTCATCTGGGCGCCTGAGATGGACCGCGCGACCGACCCCGGCCTGCCCCTCGCAGGCCCTGCCTCCATCGCTGGCCATGCCCCCGGCTCAGTCTCCGTCCGCGTCGCGGACGACGCCGACGCTGCCGCCTGGACCGCCTACGTGCACGCAGCGCCCGAGGCGACCGTTTATCACGCCTGGGCTTGGCGCGGCATCCTCGCCGGCGCGTTCGGCCACCGTCCCCACTACCTGGTCGCCCGACGCGGCGACTCCATCGTCGGCGTGCTGCCGCTGGCACGCGTGCGCACGCTCCTCTTCGGCGACGCGCTCGTCAGTCTGCCCTTCTGCCCCTACGCCGGGCCGGTGGCGGACGATGCGGCCGCGGCGCGCGCGTTGGACGACGCCGCCGTGGAGCTGGGCCGCGCATTGGGCGTGCAGCACCTGGAATACCGCGGCCTGCGGGCGGGCGACCGCGACTGGCAACGCCAGGACGGCTTGTACGTGCTCTTCCGCAAGCCCGTGTCGGCGGACCACGACGCCAACATGAACGCCATTCCGCGCAAGCAGCGGGCGATGGTCCGCAAGGGCATCAAGTTCGGCCTCACGAGCGGACCCGGCACCGTGGACGAATTCTTCGAGCTCCACGCGGACAACGTGCACCGCCACGGCACGCCACCGCACGCCAAGCGCTTTTTCCGCATGCAGATCGAGGCGCTGGGGCCGGCGGCCGACATCCTGGTGGTGAGGGACCCCGCCGGCCGCGCCGTCAGCGGCGTGCTGAGCCTGTGGCACCGCGACGAAGTGCTGCCGATGCACGCCGGCGACCTGACCGCCGCGCGCGACCTCGCGGCCAACGACTTCAAGTACTGGGAGCTGATGCGGCGCGCGGTGGACCGTGGTGCCCGCGTCTTCAACTACGGGCGCAGCAAGGTCGGCACCGGGCCCTACGACTTCAAGCGCAACTGGGGCTTCGAGCCGCAGCCGCTGGTCTACGAGTACCGCCTGTTCAAGGGCGACGCGATACCGCAGCACAACCCCCTCAACCCGAAGTACCAGCTCATGATCCGGACTTGGCGCAAGCTGCCGCGCTTCGTGGTCGACCGCGTCGGTCCGGTGCTGGTGCGCGGGCTGGGCTGAGGCGACCCGACGTGTCCACGCTACCCACGCCCGGTCTGGCCTTGCCGTCGAGAACGCGCATGGACGCGGTCGTCCTCGCGCTCGCGCTGGCCACCCTGCTTGCGGTCTTCTGGCCGACCTGGCGTTCGATGGTGCAGACCTGGCAGGATTCCGAGACCTTCCGTCACGGCTTCCTCGTGCCGCTGGCCTTCGCCGTCCTGGCATGGCGCGACCGGGCTCGCATCGCTGCGCAGCCGCGCCGGGTCGAATGGAAAGCGCTCGTGTTGCTCGGGTTGGCCGGGTTGGCCTGGCTGGCCGCCGAGGTCGTGGGCGTGAACGCGGTGCGCCAGTACGCGGTCGTCGCGATGGTGCCGCTGCTCGTGCTGCTGCTGATGGGCCGTCACGTTTTCCGGGCGCTGCTGTTTCCCTTCGCCTTCCTGTTCTTCATGGTCCCGGCCGGCGAATTCATGCTGCCCACCATGATCGGCTGGACCGCGGACTTCACCGTGTGGGCGGTCCGCGCCAGCGGGGTGCCGGTGTTCCGCGAGGGCACCATGTTCACGCTTCCCTCCGGCCGCTGGTCGGTGGTCGAGGCCTGCAGCGGCCTGCGCTACCTGGTGGCGGCCTTGCCGCTGGCAACGCTCTACGCTTACCTCAGCTTCGGCAGCAACCGCGTGCGCGCGGCCTTCGTGCTGCTCACGCTGGTGGTCGCGCTCGCGGCGAACTGGCTGCGCGCCTGGGGAATCGTCATGCTCGGCCACTGGAGCGACATGAAGATCGCGACCGGGGTGGACCACCTGGTCTACGGATGGCTGTTCTTCGGCATCGTGATGGGAATCGTCTTCTGGATCGGCGCCCGTTGGCAGGCACGCACGGCAGGTCCTTCCGACCCGCGCGACCCGTCCCTGCGCGCGCGTGCCGACGCGGCGCGCTTCGCGCCTTCGCAGCGTCCGGCGCCGCTGGTGGCCGCTGCGCTGTCGGCGCTGCTCGTCGTCGGCGCCTGGCCGCCCGCCGCCGATGCGCTGGCCTCCGGATCGGGCGAGGTGCTGGACCTCGAACAGGCCGCGCGTCACCTTCTGGCGCCGGGCACGCGAGGGGACTTCGTCCCTGCGTACACTCGCGCGGCGCACGTCGCCACCGGTACGGTCCGCGACGCGCCCGACGTGCGCGCTTGGGTGGGCCAGTACTGGGATCAGCGCAACCGCGGCGAGATGATCGGGTATCCCAATGCCGTGGTGGCGGCGGAGTCCGACGCCTGGCACATCGTGGCCACCCGCGTGGTGCCGCTGACGGTCGCCCCGGGCCAGGCCACCGAATTCGCGCTGGCCGCGCAGGACGGGCGCCGTCTGATCGCCTGGCGTTGGCATCTGGTCGACGGGCGAGTGGTGCTGGATCCGTATCGCGCCAAAGTCGATACCGCACTGGGCCTGCTGCAGGGTCGGGGCGACGAGTCCTTCGCGGTCTTCGTCTGGACCGAGTCCGACGAGCGCGACCCGCAGCGGCCGCGGGCGAGACTGGCCGAGGCCGCGGCGGCCCTGCAGCGCGCGCTGGACCGGCCGGAGGCTGCGCGATGATGCGCGTGGGCGCGGACAAGCCGCCCTTGATCGTGCACATCGTGCATCGCTTCGGCGTGGGCGGCCTCGAAAACGGCGTGGCCAACCTCCTCAACGAGCTGCCCGAAGGCTTCGCGCGCCATTGCGTGATGGCACTCACCGAGGTCGAACCCGCCTTCGCCGCGCGCGTGCGCCGCCCGGACGTCGAGTTCGTTTCCTTGCGCAAGCCGCCGGGCCAGACCCTCAAGCTTCTTCCGCGGCTCGTCCGCGAGCTGCGTGCCCGCCGCCCCGCGCTCGTGCACACCCGCAACGTCGCCGCGCTCGAATGCCAGCTCGCCGCGTGGCTGGCCGGCGTGCCGGCCCGCCTGCACGGTGAGCACGGGTGGGACGTGGGCGACCTGCACGGCGAGAACGCGCACCTGCTGCGGGTGCGTCGGCTGTTCAAGCGATTCGTCCACCACCAGATCGCCTTGTCCGAACGGACCCGCCAGTACCTGGTGGACGCGGTCGGCGTCGCCCCCCAGGGGGTCTCGGCCCTGTGCAACGGCGTCGACTGCGCCGCTTTCAGGCCGGCCACGGCCGCCGACGCCGGCCTGCCCGCCGACTGGCCGTTTGCCGCCGGCGACTTCGTCGTCGGCACCGTCGGCCGCCTGGCGGCCGTGAAGAACCAGCAGCTGCTTGTCGAGGCCTTCGCCCTGCTGAGTTCGAACGACCCGGCGTTCGCGGCCCGTGCGCGCCTGCTGATCGCCGGCGACGGGCCGGACGCCGCGATGCTGGCGGCGCTCGCGCGGCAGCGCGGCATCGAACAGCGCACCTGGTTCGCAGGCGAGCGCTCGGACGTGCCGGCGCTCATGCGCCGCATGGACGTGTTCGTGCTGCCTTCCCTGGCCGAAGGCATTTCCAATTCCATCCTCGAGGCGATGGCCAGCGGCCGGCCGGTGGTGGCGACGGATGTCGGCGGCAATGCCGAACTGCTGGCGCCGGACGCGACCGGCGTCCTGGTGCCCTCCTCCGACCCGCGGGCCATGGCCGACGCCATCGGCGCGTACTTCGACGATTCCGGCCGGCTCGCGGCGCATTCGGCTGCCGCACGTGCGCGCGCCGTGACGGACTTCAGCCTCGAGCGCATGACCGGCAACTACCATCGCACTTACGCGGCGCTGCTCCAGCGCTCGCGCGCGACGCAACAGGGCGGCAGCTGAGATGTGCGGACTGGCAGGACTTTTCTCTCCCCGAGCGGAGGACGCGCGGCCGTTCCCGCGCGCGATGATCGACGCGATGACCGAGGCCGTGCACCACCGCGGCCCGGACGAAGGGTCGGCCCACGTCGAGCCGCACGTCGCGCTCGGCCACCGGCGCCTGTCGATCATCGACGTCGCGACCGGCCAGCAGCCGCTGGCCAACGAGGACGGCTCGGTCATCGTCGTCTTCAACGGCGAGATCTACAACTTCCGGGAGCTGGTGCGGGAATTGGAAGCCGCCGGACACGTCTTCCACACGCGCAGCGACACCGAGGTCATCGTCCACGGCTGGGAGCAGTGGGGAGAGGACTGCGTGACCCGTTTCCGCGGGATGTTCGCCTTCGCCCTGTGGGACCGCAACCGCAAGACGCTGTTCCTGGCGCGCGACCGGCTCGGGGTCAAGCCGATGTACTGGGGCCGCCTGCCCGACGGGACGGTCGCCTTCGGGAGCGAGCTGAAGGCACTGACCGCCCTGCCCGGGTTCCCGCGCCGGCTCGACGAGCGCGCGGTCGAGGACTTCATGGCGCTGGGCTACGTGCCGGACCCGCGCACCATCTGGCGCGATGCCCAAAAGCTGCCGCCGGCGCACGCGCTGACCTGGCGCGTGGGCGATCGCGAGCCGCGCGTTCGCCGCTACTGGGACGTGAGCTTCGAGCCCGACGCGCGCATCGGCCTGGACGACGCCTGCGACGAATTGCGCGAGCGGCTGCGCGAGGCGGTGGACCTGCGCATGATCTCCGAAGTCCCGCTGGGAGCGTTCCTGTCGGGCGGGGTGGATTCCAGCGTGGTGGTCGCCACCATGGCCGGCTTGGCGGCCGAGCCGGTCAAGACCTGCTCCATCGCCTTCGACGTGGCCGAATTCGACGAGAGCGAATACGCCCGGGCGGTGGCGACGCGCTATGGCACGGACCACTACGTGGAAGAAGTCCGCAGCGACGACTTCTCGCTGATCGACCGCCTGCCGGACCTCTACGACGAGCCCTTCGCCGACAGCTCGGCGCTGCCCACCTTCCGCGTCTGCGCGCTGGCGCGCAAGCGCGTCACCGTGGCCCTGTCGGGCGACGGCGGCGACGAGACCTTCGGTGGCTATCGGCGCTACGGGCTGCACCTGATGGAAGAGCGCATGCGCGGCGCCGTGCCGCTGGGCCTGCGGCGCGCGGTCTTCGGTCCGCTGGGCGACGCCTTTCCCAAGCTGGATTGGCTGCCGCGGCCCTTCCGCGCCAAGACCACGCTCCAGGCGCTGGGCCGGGACGCGGTGCACGCGTATTTCCACACCATGTCCATCCTGCGGCACGACGAGCGCATGCCGCTGTACACCGAAGGCTTCCGGCGGCGTTTAGCAGGATACGACGCGATCGAGCTGTTCCGCGAGCATGCCCGGAATGCGCCGACCGACCAGCCGCTGGCCCTCATCCAGTACCTGGACTACCAGACTTACCTGCCGGGCGACATCAACGTGAAGGTGGACCGCGCCAGCATGGCGCACTCGCTGGAGACGCGCGAGCCGTTGATGGACCATCCGCTGGTGGAATGGATGGCCCGACTGCCGCAGAGCCTCAAGATCGACGGCGAATCCAAGTTGCTGCTCAAGAAGGCGGCCGAGCCGATGCTTCCGCACGACGTGCTGTACCGCAAGAAGATGGGCTTCGCCGTGCCGATGGCCAAGTGGCTGCGCGGGCCGCTGCGGGCGCGCATGGACGCGGCCATCGCGTCGCCGGCACTGGCCGACGCGGACATCCTGGACACGGCGCGCCTGCGGGAGATGGCGCGCCAGCACGTGGCGGGCGAGCGCGACTGGAGCTCCGGCTTGTGGTCGGTGATGTGCCTGTCCCAGTTCATCGAGCGACAGGGCGCGGGCGCACGACCCGCCGCGCTGCACGAGGAGGCCGCCGTCCATGCGTGACGTCCTGTTGGCGCTGATCCTGCTGCCCTGCATCCCGGTCTCGCTCAAGTATCCCTTCGTCGGCGCCATGGCCTACGCCTGGGTCAGCCTGATGAACCCGCACCGCATGACCTGGGGCTTCGCCTACGACATGCCGTGGGCGCAGATGCTGGCCATCGCCACCATGGCCGGGCTGCTGCTCCGCGAGCCGCACCTGATCGGCGACAGCCTCAAGCGCTATTGGCTGCCGCTGCTGTACCTGGCCTGGATGACGATCACCACGCTCTTCGCGCTGGAGCCGCAAGACGCCCAGGTGCGGTACACCGAAGTGCTGAAGACCCACGTCATGTGCTTCGTGACGCTCGTGCTGCTGAGCGACAAGAAGCGCGTGCTCGCGCTGGCCGCGCTGGTCACGTTGTCGGTGGCGTTCTTCGGCGTGAAGGGTGGCTTCTTCACCATCCTCACCGGCGGCAACTACCTGGTCTGGGGACCGCTGCACTCGGCGATCTACGACAACAACGCGCTGGCGGCCGGGCTGGTCGTGACGCTGCCGATGGTGTATTGGCTGTATGCGCTGGCGCCGAACATCTGGCTGAAGCTGGCCGGCTTGGCCAGTTTCGGCTTCATCGTCGCCTCGATCTTCGGGAGCAGTTCGCGCGGGGCCTTCCTGGCGCTGGTGATCATGTCGGGCGTCTTCTTCCTGAAGGCCAAGCACAAGCTGATGGTGCTGGTGCTCGGTGCCTTCGGCGTGGCATTCGGCCTGATGATGATGCCGGAGAAGTACTGGGAACGAATCCAGACGATCCAGACCTTCCAGGAGGACGGCTCCGCGATGGGCCGGATCAACACCTGGACGACGGCGTGGCGGATCGCCAACGACCGGGTCATGGGTGCCGGCTTCGAGTACTACGGCGTCGAGGTCTTCCGGCGCTACGCGCCCAACCCGGAGGGCATCCATTCCGCGCACAGCATCTACTTCCAGGCGCTGGGCGAGCACGGCTGGATCGGCTTCCTGTTGTACGCAGGCATCCTGCTGACCTTCTGGCTGCGATCGCGAACGTTGATCCGCAGCTTCCCGCCGGCGCAGCGCGCCGGCAGCGAGGCCCTGCTGGCCCGGATGCTGCAGGTGGCGCTCATCGGGTTCATGGTGGGCGGCGCGTTCGTCAACATCGGCAACTGGGATTTCTTCTTCTACCTGTTCGTGCTCTCCGCCGCCATGATCCGGCTGCGCGAAGCCGAGGTCGCCAAGGCCGTCGAGGCGCGACCGTCTTTCACGCGTGGACGCATGCCGGGCGCCATGACCCACGCAAGCCGAGGACCTTCCGTATGAGCATCACGACGCTGCACCGCACGTTCGCGGCTTCGCTTCTGGCCTTGGGTTGCCTGACGCTGGCACCTGCCGCGCACGCCATCTCCAACGGCGGCGAGATCACGGACGAGGAGCTCGCGCTCCTGCCCCCTTGGTGCAACTACACGCAGACCTTCCGAGGCGCGTCGAAGAACAACAAGGCCTACTTCGACTACATGAAGAAGTACGGCGGGAGCTGGAGCCACATCCACCACTACTGCTACGCGATGGCGGGGATGATGCGCTTCGACCGCGAGCCGATCCGGTCGCAGCACCGTGGCAGCCTGCTGCGCTCCGCGATCGGAAACGTCGACTATTCGCTGGAGCGCTCCAGCGAGGACTTCGCGTTCTGGTACGAGATGATGAACCACAAGGCCCGCCTGCTCCAGCGCGGCCGCAGGCTCGACGAGGCGGTCAAGGTGGCCACGCAGGCCATGCAGAAGCAGCCGGCACGGGTCGACGCCTACGTGACGCTGGTGGATATCCTCGTGCAAGCCAAGCGCCCGGCCGACGCGAAGAAGGTGCTCGAACAAGCGGCGCAGCAGGTCGACGACAAGGCGCGTTTGGCACAGGCCAGAAGCGTCTACAACCTGTGACGCCGACGTCGGGACGCCGGCCCGGAACGCTCTCGGCAGCGACATGAACGCAGTCGTACGCGGAACCGTCCTGGTGCTTGCCGGGCGATGGGCCGATCGCGTCCTGGGCTTCGTGAGCACGCTGGTGCTCGCCCGCCTGCTGACGCCGGCCGACTTCGGCCTGGTCGCGATGGCCTGGATGGTGGTCGGCATCCTGGACGTGTTCGTCGACATCGGCGTGAACGTCCAGATGATCCAGAAGCGAGGCGCCGAGCCCGACCTGTACCACACCGGATTCACCCTGCGGCTGCTGCAGTCTTCGGTGCTGGCTTTCGGCATGGTCGTGGCTGCGCCCTTCGCGGCCGAGTATCTGAAGGAGCCCCGGCTCGAAGGGCTGCTGATCATCCTCGCGCCCTGTTTGCCCCTGGGCGCCCTCACCAGCATGGGCGTGGTCATCCGGCAGAAGGAGATGAGCTTCGGACCCGAAGTCATCCTCCAGCTCGTCAAGAAGGTGGCGGCCATCATGGCGACCGTGGTCGCCGCGATCCTGCTGGAGAGCTATTGGGCGCTGGTCATCGGCAACTACGTGTCGACGGTGGCGGGCGTGGTGCTGAGCTACCTGCTGCATCCCTATCGCCCGAAGCTCACGCTGTCGCACGTGCGCGGGATGTGGCGGCATTCAACGGCATTGTTCATCCAATCGATCCTCGGCATGGCGGCGGTGCAGATCGACCGGATCACGATGAGCCGCCTGCACTCGGCGTCATCGCTCGGCGCCTACCAGCTCGCCGGCGAGATCGCGGCCTTGCCGACGACGGAGCTGCTCGCTCCCTTCAACAAGATTTTCCTTCCCGCGTTCGCCGAAGCGCAGAACGATCCGGCTCAGCTGTCGCGCATGTTCGTTCGAGCCATGTCGGTGAGCCTGTGCATGGCCTTGCCGGCCAGCGTCGGCCTCATGGTGCTCGCGCCCTCGATCGTGCAGGTGCTGCTGGGCCCCAAGTGGTCCGAGGCGATCCCGTTGATGCAGGCGCTGGCCTGGGCCGGGATCGCCGGTGGCCTGATGAGCACTTGCAAGGCGCTGAACTACGCGCAGGCCCGCTTCTACACGGTGGCCGGCGTCAGCGCGCTGCAGGTCGCCTCCTTCGTCGCGATCCTAGGCGGCGGCGTGCTCGTCGCAGGAGCGACGTCGCCGACGCTCATTGCCGCATCCAAGGCCGCATCGGTGGCGCTCTGCACCATCGTCGGCTATGGGCTCGCGATCCAGGGATTGCCGTCCGGCACCAGCCGCCGGTTGCTGGTCGACACCTGGCGGCTCGCACTCGCGTCGGCGGTGATGGGCGGCGTCGTGGGCGCGCTCAACGCGAACGCGCCCGACAGCGCCATCGTCGCGCTGCTCGGGCTCGTCGTCGTCGGGGTGGTGGTCTACGGCGGCGTACTGTACGCGGCGTGGATGCTTTGCGGACGTCCTGACGGTCCGGAGCGCTTCATCCTCGACCGCCTGGTGCTGCCACTGGCCCATCGAGCCGCAGGAGCGCTAGGACGGGCGAAGGTCGCCGCGTCTCGGCAAGGCGACCGATGATCTCGGTCTGCGTCTTCGCTCACAACGAAGAGCGGCACATCGCGCGCTGCCTGGCCAGCCTGCCGAGCGCGATGGGTGCGGAACCGGTCCGCGTCCACGTCCTGGCCAACGGCTGCAGCGATCGGACGGTGGACACGGCACGGGCGATCCCTCGAAGCGACGTCGTCGTGCTGGACCTGCCGGTCGGCGACAAGGCCAACGCCTGGAACACGTACGTCCACGAGACTGCGCCGCAAGCCCTGCATCACGTCTTCATCGATGGCGATTGCCGGGCCGCGCCGTCGGCGCTGCAATGGCTGGTGAACGCGCTCGCGGCCGCGCCCGCCGCCAATGCGGCCGCGGCCGTGCCGGGCGCGGGGCGCAGCCAGCGCCGCGCACGCGCCGAGATGCGCGCCGACCACGCCTTGGCCGGGAACCTCTACGCGCTGCGCGGCGAGTTCGTGGCGCGCATCCGGCAACGCGGCCTCCGCCTTCCGGTGGGTACCGTGGGCGAGGATTCGCTCGTCGGGCTGCTCGCGAAGATCGACCTGGAGTCGAGCGGACCGTGGCGCGATGAGCGGGTCGTGGTGAGCGAGGAGGCACGATTCGAGTTCACGCCCTTGCGTCCCTGGTCGCCGTCGGACCTGCGCGTGTTGGTGGGGCGGCTCAGGCGCTACAGCCTGCGGCAAATCCAGATCCAGGCCCTGAGGACCATCTGGAAGCGCGAGGGCCTGGGCGCCTGGCCCGACGACGTGAGGGATCTCTATCCCAGGATCCTCGACGGGAGCCTGCCGTTCCGCCTGCGCGGCCGCGACGCGCTGTGCGCGCCGTTGGCACGGCGCGAGATCAGTCGCGTGGCGGCAGCGCGCGGTGGCCGGCCCGCATGATCGCGGTCGTCGAGCCGGTCTGCGCCGGCCTGGAGCACGTTCCGATCAACACCTCGATGCTGCAGGTGATTTCGGCCGCATTCCCGGGCGCGCCGTTGGCGGTCTCGGGCGATGCCGGCCACTTGTCCGAGTTGGCCAACAGCGTCGGGGACGCGGTCGCGCAGGCCACGCGATGGCGCTCGAGCCGCATCCCGCCGCGCCGCGCCGAATTCGGCGGCCGGCTGGCCGTGGAATTGTCGCTGATCGCGAGCGCGGCGCGTGGCGCCGAAGGCGCCACGCCGCGCCTCCTCGTGCTGCTGTCCGGCACGGCGTCGACGATCGTGGCGGTCAAGCTCCTGCGTGCTGCGGGCCGCCTCCGGGTTCCCGTGCAGTTCGTCCTGCACGGCGCGGCGGCCGACCTGTCGGGCTGGCGCTCGCGCAATCCACTGAGACGCGTGACCGACCTGCGCTCGGCCGTCGCCATGCCGCCGCGTCGCAGGATCCAGTACGTGGTGCTGGAGGAAGCCATCCTGGAACGCATCACCCACGAGCATCCTCGCCTGGCGCGGGACTTCGTGGGCCTGCCGCATCCGCTGCTGCCTGCGGAGATCCACCGGCCTTCCCCGTCGAGTGAGTTCCGACCGCTGCGGGTCGGCTTCCTGGGCCTCGCGACGCGGCAGAAGGGCTTCGACGTCTTCCTGCAGTTGGCCGAGCGCCTGACCCGGCGGCACCCCGGTAGGGTCGAGTTCCACGCCATCGGCTCGAGGCCGATCAGCGAGGCCGCCGTCGAGACGCCGTTCCTGGCCACCGCGCCGTCCGCGACCAAGCTGAGCCGGGCGGAGTACCTGGATCTCGCGAGGCGCCTGCACTACGTCTGCCTGCCATACCAGGGTTCGCACTACGAGTTGACCGCCAGCGGCGTGTTGCTGGATGCGATCGCGAACGCGCTTCCCGTGATCGCGTCGCGAACGCCCACGGTGGACAGGCTGTTCGAGGGCGCCGAGCCCGGCCATTGCAGCCGCGACACCGACGACATGGAACGGGCGATCGAGGAGCGCATCGTCGGCCTCACGCAGGAGCGCTACGCTCGCGAAGTGGCCGACATGGCCGGTTGGCAGCGCAGCCGCCTGCCCGCGACGCTGGCACACCCCTACCTCGCCGCGACCCGCGCGCTGTTGGCCCGCGGGCCTGCGGTCGCTCAGTGAGCCGCGGTCGCCGCAGCCGCCGCCTGCCCTTCCTTGACGCCGAACACGATGGTCCCGGGTGACAGCATTTGTCCGAGCAGCCGCAGCGGCGGGACGTGGCGCACCGCGGCCAGCAACGTGCTGCGGCCCGCCTGCGTGCCATGGATTCGCGCGGCGAGGTCGAACCGATCCAGGCAGCGTACCCCCAGCGGTCGCAGGTAGGCACGCAAACCGTAGAACGTGAACCAGTTCACGGCAGGGTAGCGTGCGAAGTTGACCCATTGCGGCCGGTCCGTGACCGCGCGCCGCTCGCAGTGGCGCTTCAGCCATCCCGGGTACCAGCTGTACAGCGGCAACTCGTACTCGTATTGCACCGGGCACAGCGCGTTGGTCGTGCTCAAGTAGAGCACGCCGTGGGGACGCAGCACCCGCGCGCATTCATCGACGCACGCCTGCCAGTCGGCGATGTGCTCGAGCAACTCCGGCATGATGCAGACATCGACGGACGCGTCCTCGAAGGGCAGGCGCGTGGCGTCCTGCACCGAGAACTCGATGCCGTCGAGGCGGAGTTCGTCGGCTCGACGACGGGCCAAGTCCACCAGATCCGCGCTGATGTCGACGCCGTGCACCGCGTGGCCCGCCTGGGCCCACAGGTGCGACGACGTGCCCGCGCCACAGCCGATGTCGAGCACGCGCAACGGGCGATTGGTGCCGTTGACCTCCTGCCACAGCGCGAGCGCCCGATCCTGGATCGCGCGAAAACGCGCGACCGTGCCTTCACTGGCGCTTTGCGCGGCGTAGTAGGCGACGAACCGGCTGTCGACGGCATGCGCCGACGCCTCGTCGGTCGCCGGCTTCGAAGGCGTGGTCATCTCGCTGTGGTGCTGGCGTGAGGGGGACGCATCTTAGCGCAACCGAGTCGGCCCCGATCCGGTCAGGCGGGCGGGCGCCACCCCAGAGGCTTGTACATCCACACTTCGCCCGTGGACACGCCACGCAGCGCGACGAACACTCCGAGCTCGGGCGCGTACTTCCATTTGCCCAGCACGCCGCCGGCGCCTTCGCTCGGACCGGGCACCGGCGCACCGACCACGGGCGCGCGCGACAGCGTCCAGCCGGTGGCGCTCGGCCGGTCGCCGGCAGGCGGCGTCAGCACCCAGACGTCCGCCCCGCCCCCCCACATCATGTACACCCGCCGCTGCCGGTCGAAGTCGACACCGTGGCTAGACCAGACCACGGGTGCAGCGCCACCGGTGGTGTCGGTGGGGCGCACGGTGACCGCGTTGTTCTGCGCGTTCAGCGTCCCGCCCAGCGACCAATAGATGAAGGGCGTCGAGCCCTGCCCCGTGCGCAGGTACACGCGCTGGTACGGATCGATCGCACCCGAACCGCGACCGTCGCAGCAGTTCACCCCGCTGCCGGCCCGGGTCAGGCGATCGGTGGTCGCGTCGGCCATGTCGCCCGGCGCATAGCGGAACAGATGTTGGAGCGTCTGCCCGTCCAGCGAGGCCGTCATGTACATGACGTCCTTGCCGGCCTCGGTCACGACCGCGCTCGTGCCGTCGGTGACGCCGAACTTGCGCGCCGAGTACTGCTGGACCTGGTTGCGCTCGCTCCAGGCCTGGGTGCCCGGCGACGACGGGACGACGCCGCTCCCAGGCGTTCCCGCCACCATGTCCGGGTGCGAGCGCCTCAGGTCGAACAGGTACGGACCGGCCAGGCGGGCCGAGCCGTCGGCGCGCACGTCGATCGCACCGAAGTAGCTGTTGAAGATCGCAGCGGGGAAATTGACGAAGCGGTCGACGCCCGGCAGGTAGTCGCTGAGGTCGTACGCATGCGGCGACTGCGGCGCGTTCTGGGCACCGTCCACCGGCACCCAGATGTCTTGCCCGTGGAACACGCGCTTGACCACCTGGCTGGGCAATGAAGCCCGCTCCCAGGCCAGCGTGGACCCGCGCCAACGATAAAGCTCGTTGCCAGCGTACGCGGCGTGCCCCCCGCCCAGCAGCAGCAGTTCGCTGCGCTTGCTGTCCCATGCGAAGCCGCCCCACGCGCCGATCACGGCCGATCGGTCGAGCCCGTGGTTGCCCTGGTTGAGCGGCTGGTGCGAAACCGGCGCCCACGCATCGCGGAACTGGTTGCTCGCCATCATCCGCCACGAGCCCTCGGGCATGGAGGCGAGCAAGCCGAGCAGCGCCCTGCGGTCCACGGTGGCCTCCAACGGAACCGTCGGCAGCGGCACGATCACAGGCGGTCGGGACGGCAGCGTGCCGACCGGCGCCGGCCTGGGTGCGGGGGCGGGCACGGGCGCCACGGCGATGGGGGCCGGTGCGACGTCGGCTTCGGCCGGCTTGTCCGCCACCGCGGCGCGATCGGCGGTGGGGGCCGACGTGTCGCCCCCGGCGTCGCCGCCGCAGGCTGCCAGGGTCGCGACGAGCGCGAGCAGGGCCATCCGGCCAAGCGGCTTGGCCTGCACCGCCGCGACGGAGGCGGTCTTCGATTCGTGGTTCATCGTCTGCATGGTGGTCGTGTCGATGCTCAGCGGGGCACCAGCGCCCATTTCGGGTCGACGGTCATGTCGACGCCCTGCCGCACGCGCGCGCACTCCGATGCCAGGGTGTCGCGGGCCGGTGAAGCCGCCAGGTTGGCCACGGCGGCGCAGGCGATCTGCGAGTAACCGTGGTCCAGGTCGCCCATCTTCTCGGTAAAGGTGCGCGTCGGGTTGAAGGCGGGGGAGAACGCCGCCTGCGTGGCGGGCCATGACGTGAAGATCTTCCCGGTGGTCGGGTCCACGGTGGGCATCACGTAGCTGGCCATGTGATGGAAACCGGTGATCCCGGTCGCCAGCGTCTGCGTGTAGAACGTGGCCACCGAAGCCAGCAAGGCATCGGTCGGATACCCGAGCTCGCGTGCCCGGCCCAGTGCGACGGTGACGAATCCATGCGCGAAGGGCGCGGTCGTGCGGGCCGCCGCACCGGCACGCAGCGTTGTGTTCGTGATGTGGCTGGTGTCGCCATAGTCCCACAGCCCGCGTGCCGTGTAGTCGCCATGACGGTTCCAGTTGTGGGATTGCGCCCAGCGGCCCCAGTTCCATTCCGCCGTCCCTTCGAACGCGGTGCCCTGGATGCGGCGCTTGCCTTCCCAGATGGCGATGACGTCCCGGGTCAATCGCTCGAAGTAGCGCTTCTCGGGTGATCCGTCCGGGCTCAGCCAAGCGGCGAGCACGCGGGTGCGCAAGCCCCAGCCTTCGCCGCGCACCTGGTTGTTGATGTTGCCGCTGCTGTGCGTCGGTCCGCGGCCCCAGCTGATGTCGCTGCCATGCACCGTGCTCAAGGCACCCCACGACGCCCAGAACTGGAGCTGCTCCAGGTACCAGTGTTCGCCGGTCAGGAGGTAGGGAACGCTGTAGGGGTCCGGTTGGTGCGCCATGTCCGGCAGCCACTCGCTGCGAGGCACCGGCCCCACGTTGACCAGCCGGTCGGCGACGACCGTGTACGGGTTGTCGGTCTGGGTGGTGATCAGTGTCGGACGCCCGTAAAGGCTGATCGGCAGGCCGATCGCGGGCGTGCGTCGCTCCGGATCGAAGAAGCGCCCTGGCACCGCCTCGCGGAACGCCATCGGCCAGGCGCCGGCGAGGTCCGAGTTCGACATCGACAGTTCCCGGATCGCCGCGTCGCCGGTATAGAGCCACAGCACGTCCCACTTGGGCAGCAGACCCAGGTCGTTGCGCCCCCCGGTGGTCCACATGTCCGTGGTCCAGTCGCCGCGGCCCATCACGTCCCGGCCGCGGCCGGCGGTCGCGACGACGCGCGCCACGGTCGCGGGCTTCACGACCAGCCGGGTGTCGAAGTTCGGCACCGCGCCGCTGGACGCGAGATAAGCGAGGCTGTGGTCGACGCCCAGCCGTGCGGGCGCGCCGCCCAGCCAGAAGGTGCGCGTCCAGCGCATGCCCGGGTTCTGCGCGACAGCCGTCTTCGCGTAAGCGGTCGCGTTCACGGTGCCCGCGCCGATCCGCAGGTCGTAATTCATCGCCTGCAGCGCCGACACGTTCGACACTTCTCCGATCACCCGCACGAAGACCTTGTTGATGCGCGGCCAGAAGGTCGCGTGGATCACCGGGCGGAACGAGCGGTGCGCGTCGAAGCCGAGGTCGTAGGCACGAGTCGGCGCGTGGTCCGCCAGGATCACCGACGTCGCGATCGGCCCGGACAGCCAGCGCGTGATGCGGCCATCGGCGATCATCTGTCGCGCGCTGGCCGCCACGATGCCACCAGCGGATGACAACTCGACGCGGGCGTCGAAGCCGAAACGCGCGTCGAGCATCTGCGCCGCGGTGAGCGCGCCGTCGTTGTTGCCGGACGGCTGGTTGCCGAAGGTCAGCTTGAGCGACTGCCGCGCTTCGATGCGCGGGACGTGGAAGCTGAGGATCGCGTGCTTGACCGAGCCGTCGTCCCAGCGGGTCTTGACCTCGGCCTGCGTGAGCACGGGCGCCCCGTCGACCATGACGCCGGGGAAGTCGCGGATCTCGCCCCGCACGAAGACACGGCCCAGCTGGACGGGGTAGTCGCTGGTGGCGACGCCGTCGGGCTCGGTGATGGTGACGACGTTGGCCGCGGCGGCTTGCGCGCGCGCAGGCGGCGACGCGAGTACGGGCGTCGCCGAGGCGCCCGGACTTGGGCCGACGGCACCCGCGTCGGCCGATGCCGGCGCGCCGGGCGCCGGCCCGGCGGAGGCCTCGTTGGTGGCCTGCGCCGCGCTTTCGCCTTGACCGGCACCCGCGTCCCCGCCGCCGCCTCCGCCTCCGCCTCCGCATCCTCCCACCGCGATCGCGATCGCGATCGCGGCTGCCGACGCCACCGAGCGAAGCGATTTCATCTGTCCGATCGTCCTTGTCGTCCCGGGCACCCGCCAGCCTGCCCGCGTCAGTCGAATGTCGGCATCCTCGAAGCGCGCCACAGGCGAGCCGCGTGCATGCCAACGATTGCGCAGTTCTAACGTGACGGATTTCACGTCGGCAACGTTGGCCGCGGCCGGCGGCTTGCCCTCCCCGATGAGCGGAACGCGACGCCGAACACGCGCTATGTCGAAGGCCCGCGACTGGACGGCAAAAGCTTGCTGGACACCGACATCGTGCAGACGCAGCCCTTGCGGCGCAACGCAACTACAGCAGTCGTAGCAATCACTTGCAAGGCCGCAACCCCGATGGACGGACCATGGGTCGCGACGAAAGGCCTAAAGATTCGGCGGCCTGCGAGCGAGGCCGCGGCGAACGGAGCGCGCCTCAGCGCACCCGGTACAGGACGACGGGGGCGTTGGGCTTGAAGAGCCGCGACGCGATCGGCGCGGGCACGTGCCGATCCATGCCGAGCGCTTGCAACGGCGCCGCCAGCGGACGGGCGGGCGGGTCGTAGACCGCCACGACCTCCCACCCGGTAGGTGCGGCCGCCCCCGCCTGCAAACGGGCCGTCGCCGGCCAGGCGGAGCTCCGCCAGGGGTTGCGCAGGTACAGGGCGCCGGCCGGCGGCGCCTCGACGGACACCGCTTCCACACGGTCGATCCATTCGAGGCGGACCTGCGCGCGGTAGGCCGTCTGCCGGTCGGTGTGGATCTTCTCCGCACGTTGCGCGACCTGCTCGGCCAACACCTTCTCGCCGTAGGTGGTCGCGCGATTCTCGACGAGCAGCGCGGCGGCGTTGGCGAGCACCAGCAGTGCCGCCGCCGCCCACATCACCATGCCGCCGGCCGCACGCCGCACGTCGTTGGCCGCGAAGGCCAACGCGACGATCATGGCGTAGACCGCGCTCATCGCGTATCGCGGATTGAGGGGCAGCAGGGACGAAGCCGCGTAGAAGAACACCATCCAGGCGAGCGCATAAGCGGCGAACACCGTCGCGGGGTCCCGCGAGCGCCAGCGACGACCCCGGAAAGCGGCGACCAGGCACCATGCGACCGCGGGCAGGCCGAGCACGCAGATCAGCGCGAATTCCTGGTTGGCCAGCAGCATCAGCAGCGGGTCGACGGCCCGCGACACGAGGAGGTTGCCCGCCAACTCGACGCTGCGGTCCACGGTCGAATCGTGGTTCAGCGCGATCGACATGCGGTGCAGCGGGTCGCCTGCCGCGACCGCGTACCAGGCCATCTCGAGCGCGACGATCGCCGCGGCGCCCACCCCGACCCAGAACAGGTCGCGCCGGGGTCCGAAAAGGCCCAGCGCGAAGCAGCCCGCGTAGAAGAGCACCAGCGCCACGGCCGTGTCGCGCGACAGGAACGCGAAGGCGCACAGCACGCCAGCCAGGAGCATGCGTCTCGGCGATTTGGCGGGCGCGCCGAGGAACACCCATAGCGACAAGGCGACGAAGAAGGTCTCGGCGATGTCCGCCGATGCGATGCTCGCCCAGACGACCATCAACGGCGCGCTGACCAGGACCGCGAGGGTGGCCAGGACCACGGTCATCGGCAGGCGGCGATGCAACTGCCACGCCGTGATGCCGACCAGCGCGAGCCAGTAGAGCAACGTCGGCAGCGCGATGGAGAACTCGTTGCGGCCCAGGAACGCGTACGACGCCACGATGGGCAGCACGACCGGGTGCCGCACCGACCAGTGGTCCAGCGGCAGGTAAGCCATGCCCCGGGCGAGCCAGCCCTCGGCCGCTCCGGAATAGAGCGCGTCGTCGGACGCCAGGAACCCCACCCAGCCGACCAGGACCAGCGCGCAAGCGACCAGCATCGCCGCCGCGACGAGCAAGCCCGCACCGATCGGCCGTCCACGCGCGTGGGTCCGCACGCCGATGTCTCGCGTGCCCTGCATCATGACGGGCTCCGGTGGCCGCTTCGGGGAGCGACCAAGAGGTAGGCCAGCCGCTTGGCTTCCTTGCGCCCCTGCGTGACCGTGTCGAGGATCAGCCCGCAGCCGAAGAGGATGACCCCGAGCAGCATGAGTCCCATGGACAGCACGGCCGTTGGCAGGCGCGGCACCAGTCCGGTCTCGAAGAAGGTCAGCACCACCGGGATGGCCAGCAGCACCGATGCCAGCGCCGAGACCCCCGACAGCAGCCCGAAGAACGCAAGCGGTCGCTCGGTGCGGAAGAGCCGCACGATCATCGCGAGGATCCGGGCGCCGTCGCGGTACGTGCGCAGCTTGCTGGCGGTGCCTTCGGGCCGGGCGGCGTAGCGCGTGGACACCTCCGCGATCGGCAGGCCGAGCTGCAGCGCGTGCACGGTCAACTCGGTTTCGGTCTCGAAGCCGGTGGCCAGCGCCGGGAAGGACTTCACGAAGCGCCGCGAGAACACCCGGTAACCCGACAGGATGTCCGTGAAGCGCTGCCCGAAGAGCATGGTCACGCAGCCGGTCAGCAGGCTGTTGCCGAGCACGTGGCCGGGCCGGTAGGCGGCGGTGTCGGTGTGCTCGCGCCGGCCCACCACCATGTCCAGCCGCTCGGTCCACAGCAGCTCGATCATCTTCGGCGCGGCGGCCGCGTCGTAGGTTGCGTCCCCGTCGACCATCACGTACACGTCGGCGTCGATGTCGCTGAACATCCGGCGCACCACGTGGCCCTTGCCCTGCAGGTCCTCGCTGCGCACGATGGCGCCGGCCTCCGCCGCGACGGCCTTGGTGCCGTCGGTGGAGTTGTTGTCGTACACGAAGATCATCGCGTCGGGCAACTCGGCGCGGAAGGCCGACACGACCTGCGCGATGGCGCCGCCCTCGTTGTAGCAAGGCACCAGGACGGCGACGGTGCGCGGCTGCGGTCCGCGCGCGATCGACGGGTCGAAGGTTTCTCGCGCCAGTTGGACGGCGGTCTGGCTCATCGCGGCAGGCTCAGCGGATACATGGACGGACTCATGCGGCGCGGCGCGCCAGGTTGACGAGCGAACGCGCACCGAAGCGCGTGCGCGTGCGGTCCCACGGCGTGAAGCGCCGCAGGAGATAAGGGGGCGTGGCGATGTCTGACACGCCGCCATGCGTGGTGAACGCGAAGCCGAAGCCGGCATCGCGCACGAAGTCGGCGTGCCGCGCCTCGAAGTCGTCGCCGAGGCGACCGTTCGGGTAGGCGAACAGTCGTGGCGCCTCGCCCGTGATCGCGAGGAGGTCGTCGCGCCCGCCGGCGATCTCCCGCTGCGCCGAGGCGTCGTCCAGCACGCGCAGGATCGGATGCGTGCGCGTGTGGCCTCCGACGCGCATGCCGCGCGCCGCCAGCTGCCTGAGCTGCGCCTCGCCCATCATGAGGTCGACGGGCGCGTCGGCCCCCGCGGCCTGGACCAGGCCGTCGACGGCCCGGGCGCGTCGCGTCGGCTCGAGGTGCTTGACGGCGGTGAGCAGCGAGCCGACGGCCGCACGCCGCTGCCCGTCGTCGTGCAGTCCGTGCACGCCGAGGCCGATGCCGGAGACATCGAGGCGGTCCGCCCGGCACGCTCGCACGGCCTCGATGACCCGGTCGTTGAACATCGCGCCGCCGCCGGTGAAGCCGGTGGCGATGAAGAAGGCGGCCTTCATGCCGTGCTTGTCCAGCAACGGCAGCGCGACGTCGTGGTTGTCACGGTAGCCGTCGTCGAAGGTGATCGCAGCGGCCCGCGCCGGCAGCGCGCCCGCAGCCAGCCGCTCGCAGGCCTCGAGTGGGTCGAGCACCTGGAACTGGCTGCCGATCCACCCGAGCATCGCATCGAAGGCAGCGGCGTCGGGCTCGTCCGGCAGCAGCGGATCCGGCGTACGCAGCACCCGGTGGAAGATGAAGGTGGACAGTCTGGCGCGCGCGCCAGGCGGCGACAGCACGCGCGTGGCGAGCGCGAGCATCACGACGCCGCCGACGCGGCCGACGCGGTGACCGAGCGCGGCGACGCGGACGCAAGTCGCACGTCGGCGACCGGGGAGCTGCGCAGCCAGAGCTCCAGCATCATCAGGACCCACACCATCGTGCCGTAGTAGCCGGCGTGGCCGCTGCGCATGGCCACGTGCAACTGGCCCAGGAACTCCTTGCGCACGATGCCGCGATGCGCCAGCGACGCCAATGCGTCGTCGGCCCGGTCGCGCAGCACGGGCTGGGCCAACAGCCAGTCGCCGAAGGGCATCCCGAAGCCGTGCTTGCGCTTCTCGATGATCTCGTCGGGCAGGAAGCCGCGCAGCGCTTCCTTGAAGAAGTGCCGCAGCCGCATGCGCTTGAGCTTCTCGCCCGGCGCCAATCGCAGCGAATGGTCCACGACGGCGTCGGCCAGCATCGGGAAGGCCACCTGCACGCCGGCCGCGTTGCACATGCGGGTGACCTTGGGCAGGTCGCTGTCGCCCAGAGTGAACTTGAAGTCGTATTCGAGCAGCCGGTTGATCTGGGTACGGGCGCCGCTGCGCCGCCACACGTCGCGCTCCAGTTGCAACGGAGCGTCCTCGCTCAACTGGTCGAGCAATCCGTCGGCCAGCACGTTGCGCAGCCCGAAGCGGTTGAGCAGGCCGTAGCGGGCGTTGAGCCGGTCCGGCAGCGGCACCCGGGCCTGTTCCACGTAGCCGCGCAGCTTGCGCACCGGCATGACGGCGGTGCCGGACAGGGCGCCGTCCAGCAGCGGCTCGACCACGCCGCGCCGCGCCGCGCCCGGCACCAGGCCGTAAAGCGACAGGAGCCACTGCGTCGCGTAACGCTCGTTGCCGCCATACAGCTCGTCACCGCCGTCGCCGCCCAGCATGCGGGTGACGCCCGCTTGCCGCGCGATGCGCGCGCAGACGTGCGTGGGCACCGCGGACGAATTGCCGAACGGCTGCTCGTAGGCGGCCGCCAGCACGTCGATCGCGCCGGCGGCCTCGGCGGGCGTCAGGACATGCTCGGTGTGGATGGTGCCGAAGTGCTTGGCAGCCAACCGCGAATAACGAGACTCGTCGTAGGCCGACACGTCGAACGCGATCGCGAAGGTGCGCGCCGGCGCGCCGAAGGCTTCGGTGGCCAGACCGGCGATGGTCGAGCTGTCGGTGCCCCCGGACAGGAAGCAGCCGACGGTCTCCGGGCTGCCCTGCCCGATCGATTCGCACACGCCGCGTCGCAACGCCGCCATGAAGGCGTCGCGCTCCCGCTCGAACTCGAAGCGGGCCTCTTCCACGAAGACGGGTGACCAGTGCCGCTGCACGGAGTGCCCACCGGCCTCGAAGACGACGGCTTCGCCGACGTCCAGGCGCGCGACGCCGCGGTAGATCGACAGCGGTGCCGGCACGACGTGGAAATACAGGTACGCGTGCAAAGCGCGAGGATCCAGCTCGGGCGCCCGCGACAGCAGCGCGCAGACGCGGTCCGGACGCATCGCGAAGGCCACGCGCCCGTCTTGCGCCCCGAAGTAGAGCGGATAGGTGGCGAAGCGATCGGTGGCGACGATGCCTCGGCGGTTCTGGGTGGACCAGGCCGCCAGCAGGTATTCGCCTGACACGAGGTCCATCGTCCGTGCGCCGCGCCGCGCGAAGCCCTCGAGCAGCGCGTTGGCGGCCCCTGCCCGCAGCGCCAGGGCCTGCAGTTCCTCGTCGCGGAAGGCCAGGCGGCCGAACACCACGGCGCTCCCGCGCGCGTCCTGCGCGGCCGACGATTGCCCGGGCGCGTCGACCGTGAGCGCGGCACGCTCGCTGCCGGCCGAGAACACGCCTTCGAGCCGGGGCAGCGGCGCGGGCGTCAAACCAGCACCTCGACGGGCTCCGGATGCGAAAGGAAGGCTGTCGGGCTGGCCGTGGGGCCGTAGGCACCGGACATGAACACCACCACCAGGTCGCCGACCTCGGCCGGCGGAAGCGACATGCGGTCGGCGAGCAGGTCCAGCGGCGTGCAGAGCGGCCCGACCACGGTCTGCACCTCGCGGCGGTCGTCGCCGAGGCGGTTGCCGATCGTCACCGGGTAGTTCTTGCGCAACACCTGGCCGAAATTGCCCGACGCGGCCAAGTGGTGGTGCAACCCACCGTCGGACACCAGGAACACCTGCCCTTGCGACACCTTGCGGTCGATGACGCGGCAGACGTAGACCCCGGCCTCCGCCACCATGTATCGCCCGAGCTCCATCACCAGCGGCACGCCGGCGGTCGCGCGCGCGCGCTCGACCAGCCCGTGCAGGTTGGCGCCGATCGGGCCCAGGTCGAGCGGCTGTTCCCCGGGGAAGTACGGCACGCCGAACCCGCCGCCGATGTTGACCCAACGCGGCGCCGTGCGCAGCCTTTCGGTCAGGCGCAGCGCCAGGTCCACCGTCTTGGTCTGGGCGTCGACCACGGCCTCGGCGTTCAGGTTCTGCGACCCGCTGTAGATGTGCAGCCCGGTCAGCGGCAAGCCGGCCGATTCGATCCGGTCCAGCATCGCGGGCACCTGCTCCTCGTCGACGCCGAACGCCTTGGGGCCACCGCCCATCTTCATCCCCGAGCTCTTGAGCTCGAAGGACGGATTGACTCGGATCGCCAGGCGCGGCGCGATGCCCAGCGCATCGCCGGCGGCCAGCGCCTGGTCCAGCTGCAGGGCCGACTCCAGGTTCAAGGCGATGCCGGCGGCGACAGCCTGGGCGATCTCGGCCTGGCCCTTCCCTGGGCCGGCGAAGCTGACATGTTCCGGCGACACACCGGTGTCCAGCGCGACCTTCATCTCCCTGGCCGACGCCACGTCCAGGCCGTCGGTCAGCCCTGCCAGCAGCTGCACCACGGCCGGCATCGGGTTGGCCTTCATCGCGTAGTGCAGCTGCAGGCCCGGCGGCAAGGCCTTGCGCAGCGACGCAACGCGCGCCTGGATGGCGGAGCGGGAATACGCGTAGAACGGCGTGCGTCCCACGCGCGCCGCGAGGCGGGACAACGGCACGCCGCCCAACGCGAGCTCGCCGCCGGCGATGTCGAACGCGCCGATCGGTGCGTGCTTGTCGAACAGGACGTCGGTCATGCGGAGGTGTTCTCGAAAAGCGACCTGCGTTCGCCGGCCAGGGTCTTGCGGTCGATCTTGCCGTTGGCGTTGCGCGGCAGCGCCGCCGCGGACCAGTCGATGCGGGAGGGCAGCATGTAGGCGGGCAACGCCGCCTTGCAGGCTTCCATCAGCCGCTCGGTATCGGGCGGCATGCCGTCGCGGGGCTGCGCCACCACGACCACCGCCTGCCCCAGCACCGGGTGCGCCACGCCGAAGGCCGCGGCCTCGGCCAGCAGCCCCGTGCGGTACAGCACTTCCTCGATCTCGGTCGGGCTGACCCGGTAGCCGGAGGTCTTGATCATCTCGTCGCGGCGCCCGACGAAGTAGAGGAAGCCCTCGGCATCGCGGCGCACGGTGTCGCCGGACCACACGGCCAGCTCGGGGATGACCAGCTCGCTGCGCTGTCCCGGCAAGGGCTTGAATCTTTCAGCGGTCTTGGCGGGGTCGTTCCAGTAGCCGAGCGACACCAGCGCGCCGCGGTGGACGAGCTCCCCCGGCTCTTCCGGGGCGCAGGACGAGCCGTCCTCCCGCACCACCAGGATCTCGGCGTTGGGGATGGCCTTGCCCATCGAGGTCGGGCGCCGATCCACTTCCTCGGGCGGCAAGAACGTGGACCGGAACGCCTCCGTGAGTCCGTACATCAGGTACGGCTTGGCCGACGGCATGCGGGCGCGCAGCGCGGCGAGCGTGGCCGTCGGCATCGCGCCGCCGGAATTGGTGAAGTAGCGCAAATGCTGGTCGATGGCGGCGGGCCAGTCGAGCGCCGCCACTTGGATCCACAGCGGCGGCACGGCCGCCAGGCCGGTGATCCGCTCGCGCGCCAGCGCCTTCACCACGTCGCCGGGAAGCAGGAAGTTGTGGAGCACCGCGCAGGCGCCGACCGAGAACGCGGTGGTGAGCTGCGACAACCCGTAATCGAAGGACAGCGGCAGCACGGCCAGGATGCGGTCGTCCTGGTGGTTGCCCAGGTAGGAGGCGACGCTGTGCGCGCCGGCCACCATGTTGCGGTGGGACAGCACCACGCCCTTCGGGCTTCCCGTGCTGCCCGACGTGTACAGGATCGCCGTCATGTCGGCGTCGATCACGCGATGGGGGCTGCCCGCCGTCTCGGAGAGCAGCGACTCGAACGGGTGCGCGGCCACGCCCGGCAGCGCAACGTCGGCGGGCGCGGCGCCACGGGCGACGGCCAGCGCGACATGCCGCAGGTCGGGCAAGTGCGGATCGCCCGTCGCGCCCAGGCTGCGGGCGCGCTCGGGCGTGGTGACCAGCAGCCGCACGTTGCAGTCGCGCAGGATGTAAGCGGCCTGCTCGGCCTTCAGCACCGGATTGATCGGCACGAAGACGCAACCGGCGCGCGACGCGCCCAGCATGGCGATGACCGTGGCGGGTGCCTTGTCCATCCAGACGGCGATACGGTCGAGCCGCTCCAGGCCGAGCGAAACGGCCGCGCGCGCGAACGCGTCGACCGACCCGGCCAGTTGCTCGTAGCTGAGGCCGTCGGGCATGCCGGAGGCGGCGGTGCAACCGGCGCCGGCCAAGGCTTGACGCTGCGGCGCGCGGGCCGCGGTCTTGAGGAGGAGTTCGTAGAGTCGTTCGGACATTTTCCCATCCAGGGCGGATGCGCCCGGAAATGTAGCCTAAGCGGCAGGACGCCGGAACCAGATTTCTCACATTGCACGTAGGACAATGCCGCGCGATGCGGGCACGCGGATTGATGCGGACTTGCGTCACGCGGCCGTCCGTGCGCCCTCGGCTATGATGCGGCCCCGTGCGAACCGTCCTCCTCGTCGCTTTCCACTTCCCGCCCATGGTGGGCACCAGCGGCATCCAGCGCACGCTGCGCTTCGCGCAGTATCTGCCTGAGTTCGGCTGGCGTCCCGTCGTCCTGACCGCCAGCGTGGGCGCGTTCGAACCGACCGACCTGGCGTCGCTTCGCGAGGTCCCGCCCGGCTGCGAGGTGGTGCGGGCGCCGTGCTTCGACGCGGCGAGGCATCTCTCGGTGCGCGGCCGTTACCCCGCCGCCTTCGCGCTGCCCGATCGCTGGGCTAGTTGGCGGGTGGCCGCGGGCTGGCTGGGCGCGCGCGCGGCGCGACGCTCCGGTGCGCAGGCGGTCTACAGCACGTATCCGATCGCCACGGCGCACCTGATCGGGGACGCGGTCGCGCGGCGCACCGGGCTGCCCTGGATCGCCGACTTCCGCGACCCGATGGCGCAGGAAGGTTACCCTGCCGACCCGCGCACCTGGCGCGCCTTCAAGGCGGTCGAGGAGCGCGTGGTGGCTCGCGCCGCGGGCCTGGCCTTCGCCAGCCCGTCCGCCTGCCGGATGTACCAGGCGCGTTACCCGCAGGCGGCGGCGCGCTGCTCGACCATCGAGAATGGCTACGACGAGTCGTCGTTCGCGGGCATCGTGCGGCGGGCTGCCGATCCCGGCGTGTCGGGCGCGCAGAGTGCGCCGGACGGGCGGGGTGGCGCCGAGGCAAGGCCGCTGGTGCTCCTCCACAGCGGCATCGTGTACCCCAGCGAGCGCGATCCGACCGCCCTCTTCCAGGCCCTTTCCACGCTTTCCGCAAGCGGCGCGGTCCGCTCCCGAACGCTTCGGCTGCGGTTTCGCGCACCGGTCCACGACGGGCTGATCCGATCGCTGGCGGCGCGGTTCGGCGTCGAGGGCTTCATCGAGGTGCTGCCTGCGGTGTCGTACCGCGAGGCCCTGCAGGAGATGGCCGATGTCGACGGCCTCATGGTCCTGCAGGGCGCCAATTGCAACGAGCAGATCCCGGCCAAGCTCTACGAGTACCTGCGCGCCGGACGGCCGGTGCTCGGGCTGGCCGACCCGGCCGGCGACACGGGGGCCACGCTGCGGTCCGCCGGCGTCGAGCACGTGGCCGCGCTCGAATCGGCCGACGCCGTCGGTGCCATGCTGGGACGCTTCGTCGATGCGCTTCGACAGGGCCGTGTGACGGCACCGCCCGCCGAGGCGGTGCAAGCGATGTCGCGCCGCGAGCGCACGCGCCAACTGGCCGCCCTGCTCGACCGTGCCGTCTCGACGCCGGCATGACAGCGTGAGTCGATCGCCCCGCCCCGCGTCCGAGCCGAAGGACGCGCCATGAACATCCTGCTGCTGGTCCACCGCATCCCCTACCCGCCGGACAAGGGTGACAAGATCCGGTCGTGGCGCCTGCTGGAGCACCTGCTGCTGCAGGGCCACCAGGTGCATCTGGGCGCCTTCGTGGACGATCCGCAGGATTTCGCGCACGAGGCCATGCTGCGCGAGCGGTGCGCCGGGCTGATGCTGCGCGCGTTGGATCCGCGGCGGCGCAAGCTGGCCAGCGCGCGCGGCCTGCTCGACGGGCGGGCGCTTTCGCTGCCCTACTACGCGGACCGCTCGATGCAGGCCTGGGTGGATCGCACCATCGCCGAGGCACGCATCGACCAGGTGATCGTCTTCTCGTCGACGATGGCGCAGTTCGTCGACAAGCCGCGGCACGCCCGGCTGCCTCGCGTCGTCGACTTCGTCGACGTGGACTCGCGCAAGTGGCTGCAGTACGCCGAGCGCCATCGCGGGCCGCTGGCGTGGGTGTACCGCCGCGAGGCCGCCCGCCTTCTTTCCTATGAGCGGCAGGTGGCGCGCCAGGTCGACGTGTCGCTGTTCGTGAGCCCGGAAGAAGCGGCGCTCTTCCGGACGCTCGCGCCGGAGTCCGCGGCGCGCGTGGACTGGTACGGCAACGGCGTCGACACGGCCTACTTCGATCCGGCGGCTGCCGGCGGCACGCCTTATCCGCCAGGCGGCCCGGTGCTGGTCTTCACCGGTGCCATGGACTATTGGGCCAACGAGGACGCCGTGACGTGGTTCGCGGCCCAGGTGCTGCCGCGGCTGCAGGCGACGCGGCCGGAGCTGCGCTTTTGGATCGTCGGCAGCAAGCCCGGGCCGAAGGTGCAGGCGTTGCAGCAGTTGCCGCAGGTTCACGTGACGGGCCGGGTGCCCGATGTCCGACCGTACCTGGCGCATGCCGCGGTGGCGGTGGCGCCGCTTCGCGTGGCACGCGGCATCCAGAACAAGGTGCTGGAGGCCATGGCCATGGCCCGGCCGCTGGCCTGCACCGTGGCCGCGGCCGAGGGGCTGGACCTGCCCGATGGCGTGCCCTGGTTGTCCGTGCAGGACGAGCCCGCCGAACAGGCCGACGCGATCCTGGGTCTGCTGGGCAGCCCGGCGGCACCGCAAGCGCGCGAATGGGTTCGCGCGCGCTTCTCGTGGCCCGCACGGCTGACGCGGCTTCAGGAGGCGGTGGACCGCGTCTGCGGCAGCCCGGAATCGACGACCCGACCGCCGGCCGGCTACGCCCGGGGATAACGGCGCGCGCCGTCTTCGATCATGCGCGCCAGCTGCGACAGGTGCCGCTCCATCGTGAAGTGTTCCACCGCCCGCTGGCGGCCCGCCTGGCCCATCCGCGCCGCGAGGTCCGGGTCTCGCGCCAGCCGAAGCATGCGCTCGCCCATCGTGATGCTGTCGCCTTCGGGAACGATGTAGCCCGTCAGGCCGTCCGCCACCACTTCGGGAATTCCGGCGTGCGCGGTCGCCACCACCGGCAGCCCGCTCATCTGCGCTTCGATCACGGCCACCGGCGTGCCTTCGCTATCGCCGTTCTCGGCCACCAGCGAGTGCTGTACGAAGGCGCGCGCGCTCCTCATCAGCGTTCCGACGACGTCGGGCGGCTGCACGCCCAGGAATTCGACACGGTCCTGCAGGCCCAGCGCGGCGGCGAGCCGCTTGGTCGGACCCACGAGCAATCCGTCGCCCACCATCGACAGCCGGGCCTCCGGGATGGCGTCGGCGACGGTCTTGAAGGCGTGCACGGTCAAGTAAGGCGCCTTCTTCTCGACGAAGCGGCCGACCGCGACGAAGTGCGGCGCGGATCCGGCCGGCGCGGCGCCCGAAAAGTCCTCGGGGTCGACGCCGCAAGGGCTCAGGTGCAGGCGCTCGGCCGGGGCGCCCATCGCCCGCAGCGTCTCCAGCATCGGAGTGGACACGGCCACGACCCCGGCGGCCTGGGCGAACAGCGCGGTGTACTCCCGCCCGTACTGGGCGAGCACGTTGCGCGAGTACGCGTCGTAACCATGGAAGTGAGCGAAGAGCGGCACGCCCGCCAGCTCGCATGCGCGACGCACCCTCGCCGCGTTCGGCCCGAACTCGGCCATCACGGCGTCGATGCGCAGCCCGCGCAGTCGGGAAGCGAGCGCCCGCGCGAACGCGTCGCGACCGCCGTCCGATGACAGGCGGCGGGCCACCGCGCCGCGCAGCCGCCACTGCGACAGCAGCGGTCGGCCGGTCGCGTCGGCGCAGTCCCAGTCGGTCCCCCGGATCGACAGCACGTCGAACGGAAGCCGCGCGATGTGCGCGCGAATGAAAGTCTCCGAAGGTTGATCGCTTTCGGGCGAGACGATGGCCAGCCGCAGTCGGCCGCCCTGCTCGCGCGCCTGCGGTCCGAGGGCGGTGGCGCTCATCGGCTGGCCCCGCAGCCGCGCACGCGCAGGCGCACCGGCGGGCGCCCAGGCAGCGCGACGTGCACGAAAGGACGCACCGATGCGAGCGTCAGCTGCAACGGTCCCAGGAGGAGGAAAGCGGCCCAGCCGACCCGCCGCGCCCCCATCCGCTCGTGGGACCGGATCGATGCTTCGTTGCGCATGGCGATCCAGCTCACCGTCGCCTCCACGCCGCGTAGTCGCAGCAACGCATGCGCCTCTTCCCACAGCCGCGAGAAGACACGCCCGAGCCGGTACTTGGGCGCGATCCAGACGTCGTAGTCCCACGCCACCCGGCCGCGCGGTGCAGGCTCGAAGACCGCGCGGACGAGGAGTTCGTCGACCGCGGCGAACTCCAGCCACGCGTATCCCAGCAGCTCGCCGTCGCGGAGCGCCGCGACGCATTCGCTGCCTGCCTGGAAACGGGCGGCCACCACGCCCGAGGGCCGCTGGAACTTCGCTTCGTCCACCTCGCCGGCGCCGACCCGGCGCACGACGACCGGGCTGGACGCTTGCGCGGCCGCGCCGCCTCGTCGAGCCGCCGGTCCGGCGGCGTCGCCGGCCGGGCGCGCGGCCGGCACCGGTTGCGAATAGAACCACATGGCGTGCAGGCGTGCGCGCCCGCCGGTGGCGCGCTCGAAGGCGCGATCGGCCAGGTAGGAAGCGCGGCCCAGGCGGGCCACGAGCCGGGACACGCCCGGTGCTGCGCTAGAATTCACGGATGGAAAACATACAAGCAATGGTGCGTTCGATCCTTTCGGCGACCCTCGGCGAGCGTGCTCTGCCGACCACGCTCGAGCCCTCCACCCCGCTGTTGGGCGCCGTCCCCGAGCTGGACTCGATGGCCGTGGTGGGCGTGCTGCAGCAGATCGAGGAGCGTTGCGGCTGCGCGATCGACGACGACGAAGTCAGCGCCGATGTGTTCGAGACCTTCGGGACGCTGTGCGCTTTCGTGGCGGACAAGACCGGGGCTTGAAGCGGCGCAGGCGTGGGCGCTCATTCGTGCGCTTCCCCCAGCGCCAGGACGAAGTCCGCACTGGCGTCCACGGCGCGCTGCCAGTCCTCGCGGCTGGAAAACGTGTGGTCGGCGCCTTCGAAGCGCAGCGTCGAGATGCCGTCCCGCGCCAAGAGTCCCGATGGGGCCATGACCTGCTCGAACTCCGCGCCGGTCAGGTCGGCAGGGCATAGCAGGAAGCGGGCTGGAACCTGCAAGGCGCGGATGGCTGCCTGGAGCCGCGTCGGCAGCGGTGCGGCCGTGCCGCCATCGGCCGCCGGCGCCTCGCGCCGCCGTGCCTGCAGCACGATCCCCATCGCCGAGCGCAGCGCGGACGCGATCGCGACCTCGCCGCGCAGCAGCCTCAACCAGAAGCGGCCCGAGCGCAATTGCGCGCGATAGTGCGTCGATGCGATCGCCGCGGCCTGTGTCCGGGGCGACCGTGCCCAGGGATTCGCGCCGATGACGCCCTTGATGCGCGGATCGTGCTGCGCGTGAAGGAGCGCGGCCGCCGCGCCGTCGCACAGCCCCCACAACACGACGCCGCGCAGCTCGGCGTGGCGCGACAGCAACGCGTCCGTGGCGGCGCGGATGTCGCCACCGGTGCGCTCGAAGTCGGGGAGCGGCCCGGGGCTGTCACCCATGCCGGCGTAGTCGAAACGCAGCGACACGACGCCGCGTGCCGCCAGCCCGCGCGCCAGCGACACGAACTGTCGATGGCTGCCCACGCGGGTCTGCGGCCCGCCCACGACGACGACCACCCCGAGCCGGTCGGCCGCCAGCCCGGCAGGGACGGTCTCGATCCCCACCAGCACGCCTTGAGCGGCGTCGGCGCCCGGGAACAAGATCGGCGCTTCGATGAACCGGGCGCTCGCCTGCGGGGCGGGCGCATGCGCGAGGGCGCTCATTTCAACAACTCCTCCAGTGCGGCGAGGGTGGCCTGCGGCAGCGCCGGCACGTCGACGTGGTCGGCGACGTTCCAGAACGGGGCGCCCGGCACCATCGAGACCCAGACCTTGCCGCCATCGGCCTGCAAGCGCTCCGCGGCGCGTTGGACGGCAGGCGAAGGCGACGGCATCGCGGGCGCGGCGGGGCCCGCAGGCATGGACGCCCCCACCGGCTCTTCCAGGGGACGCACGTCGAGCAGCGCCACCGGGCACGCAGGCGCCGCGTCCACGGCGAGCGCCTGCAGGCCGGCCGCCATGGCGCTTCCGATGTCGTAGCCGGCCAGCGTGCGCGTCTCGCCGCGCGCCCACGCGGCCTTGTGGTCAGGCGCGGGGCGCCCGGCCGCGCTCGCCGCCACCGCCGCCACCCGGGTGAGCGCGGACAACTGCATGCGTCCCTCGAGCACAGGAGCCCAGCAGACGACGCCCGCCGCCTCGACACGCGTCGCCGCGCGAAGCGCGATGGCGGCGCCGAGGCGGCATCCGAGCAACACCACCGGCAAATCGGCGGCCGGTTCGGTCACCGCGTCGAGGGCAGTTCCCGGACGCGCGCCCCGATCGGCGCGGACGTGCGCGACCATCGCCTCGACACCCCGCTCCCATCGCTCGACCGTGGCATCGGCGTGCTCGCCCTCGCTGTCGCCGGTGCCGTAGAAATCGTGGATCCACGCGCGGATGCCCGCGCGCGCCATGACCTCCGCGGCCAGGCGCATGCTCCGCCGCATCTGCGGCGCCTCGTCCCCGAAGGCGGGCACGAACACGACCTGCGCGCGTGGCGCCCCGGACGGGCTCCAGCACGCGACGAACAGCCGCGCGCCGTCGATCGGCACGAAGCCGATCTCCAGACGCAAGCCGTCTGGGAGCGATGCCGAAGCCGTGCCGACCTCGGCCGCCGCGATGATCGATGTCAAGCCACGACCCTCACCGTTGGAACGCGCCCGGCAGGCGCAGCGGCGCCGAGCCGAGCGCCGCGCTCGAGGCCGGATGCACGTACTGGCGCGACGGCACCGGCAAGTCCATTGAACGCGGGTCGACCAGCGCGGCACGCAGCGCGCCGGCTTCGCGAGGCACGAAATCGAGCTTGGCCGGCGCCCGCAGGCTGCGCTCCTCGACGTAGGCGTTGCCGGCGTCCTTGGCGAGCGTCCGCACCTCCACCAGGCCGCTTCCGACCCAAAGGTTGTTGAGCAGCACCACCTCGCCTCCCGCCCGCAGCGCCCGCAGGAAGACGGCGCCCGTCGGCCGGCGGTTGACCACGGTGTTGTTCACCATCGTCAGGCGGTTCTCCGGCCAATGGTGGCTCTCCGCGCCGTAGGAGACGATGGTCGAGTTGCCGGTGTCGGCCTCCTGCACGATCAGGTTGCCGATCAGCGTGGCGATGCCGCCATCGGCGATCTCGAGTTCGTAGCTGGCGCCGCCGCCGTCGTCGGTCAGGCGGTTGTAGGCGATCAGGTTCTCTCGCGCGCGCGATTTCAGCAGGTGCCCCACCCGGGCCGCGCTGAAGAAGCTGGACTGCACCGACAGGCGCGCGATGCGGCCCACGTACAGGTTGTGGCTGTAGCCGTCGCCCGCGCCGTTGCCGACGAACTGGCAACGCTCGATGTCGAGTTCGATCGCGTTGTTGTTGCCCACCAGGATGCCGTTCTCGTTCTGCACGAACCGGCAGTCGCGCACCGTGACCTTGCCGCCCTCGATGCGGATGCCTGCGCCATTCATCGAAGAGACGCGCGCGCCGGAGAACTCGATGCCTTCCACCGAGATCTCGCCACGCCGGAACACCCAGATGCCCTTGCCTTCGGCAGCGGCACCCGCCGCGATCAGACGCACCGTGGGCCGGCCGCCCGTGGCGCCACCCGATGCGCCGCCTTCGCCGCCAGCCGCCGCGCGGATCGTCAGGCGCCGCTGGTTCCACACCGCCACGTCGCCCTTGTACTCGCCGGGGGCGATCTCGACCGTGTCGCCGTCGCGCGCCGCGCGCGCGGCCTCGGCGACGGTGCGCAACTCGGCGTCGGGCCCGACCCGCAGCGTCCGCGGGCCGACCGCCTGCAGGGTCGGGCCTGCACCTGGCTCGGGGGCCGCGCCGCTGCGCGGCGTCGCGGACGGGTCGACCGCCGATTCGCTCGCCCCTCTCGCGGCCGGCGGGCCCGCTGGAACGTCGCGCCAAGACGGCGCCGGCGGAGCCGCCGGGACGTCGCGCCACGACGGCGCCGGCGGCAGGCCCCGCTCCTCGCGACGCTCGAAGAACGACGGGTCGACGGGACGCGGGTCGGGCGGCAGGCGGGCACCGCCTTCGCGGGGGGACGCGTTCGTGGCGTCCTGGGCGCGGGCCAGCGCCGGCAGCAGCGCCAGCACGGCGGCGCATGCCGTCCTGCGCAGCGGATCTCGCGGACGGCTCATGGGCGGCGACTCATGCGTTGAGGTGGTGTCGATGCGGCTCGGAGCGGCGGCTCGCGTCGGCCGCGTGCCGGCATTCGGTCCACGATCCGCCGCGCGTTGTCCAGCCAGGTCAATCGCAGCCGGTCGATGGTCGCCCCGGCTTCGGCCGCCAGGCGGGCGCGCAGCGAGGCGTCCCCGCACAGCCGCTGCAGCGCGTCGGAGAAGGCGTTGTCGTCGGCGTCGTCGAAGAGGAGCGCGTTGCGGTCGTGCTCCAGCAGCTCCGTGATGTTCGGCTGCGCGGGCGCGAGGATCGTCTTGCCGCAGGCCAAGTACTCGATCAGCTTCAGTGGGGACGCATAGGCCGTCACGGCCGGCTGCAGCGCCACGTCGAAGGCCCCCACCCAGTCGGCGATGCGGTCGCGCGGCACCAGCCCGGCGAACACGACTCGGTCGGCGACGCCCAGGCGCGCCGCGCGCTCGCGCAGCGCGGGCACCGCCGGGCCGTCACCGACCACTGCAAGCGTGGTGGCCGCCGGCAGGCGGCCGCTGGCCAGGGCGTCGATCACCCGGTCGACCCGGTGCCAATCGCGCACGAACCCGACGAAGCCCACCAGGAGCGCGTCTTCGGGCAGGCCCACCGCCCTGCGGCAATGCCCGATGTCGCGCGGATGGAAATGCGCGCGGTCGACGCCGTTGTGCAGCACCAGGATGCGGGACGGATCGGCGCCATAGCGTTCGACCGTATCCGCCAGCACCCGCGTCACCGGCAGCGCGAGGTCGGCATGACGCCACACCGTGCGTTGCGACCAGCGGGCGACGCGATGCAGCGCGATGCCGCCGTGCGCGGCCCGCTCTTCGTACAGCGGCGAATTGATCTCGAGCGCGTAGGGGATGCCGAACAGCCGACACGCCAGCGCCCCGATCGGGAAGAACAGGTTGAAGCGCTCGTAGACGAAGTCCGGGCGCAGCCGCACGATCGCCCACACCAGCCGCGGGAGCGCCGCGAGTGCGTAGGCCAGCTCGAGCGCTTCGGTGACCGCGCCCGGCAACCGTGCCCGCAAGCCATCCGTCGCGCCGCCGCCCGCGCCGAAGGAAGCGGTCTCGAGGACGCGCGGACCCACCAGATGGACCTCGCAGCCCACGTCCTCGAACGCCGCGCGCAGCTCCGACAGATGGACGTACTGGCCGTCCTTGGAGCGGATGCGGTGGTGGAACAGGATGCGGCGTGGCATGGCGCCGTCGGATTCAGCCGGCATCCGACGCGCGGCCGATGCCGTGGTACTCGATGCCGCGTCGACGCATGGCTTCCGGGTCGTACAGGTTGCGCCCGTCGAAGACCACCGGTTGCAGGAGACGCTCGCGCAGCATGTCGAAGTCCGGGCTTCTGAACTCCTTCCATTCCGTGACGATCATGAGAGCGTCGGCGCGCGACAGGGCGCTCGCCGGGTCCGCCACGAACTCGATCCCGGCACGCTCGCGGTAGATGCGGCGCGCCTCGTCCATGGCCACCGGGTCGTAGGCCGACACGCGCGCGCCTTCGGCGAGCAACGCGTCGATCAGGGCGCGCGCGGGCGCTTCGCGCATGTCGTCGGTGTTGGGCTTGAAGGCCAGGCCCCAAAGCGCGAAGCGGCGGCCGGCCAGCGAGCCGAAGCGTTGCCGGGCCTTCTCGACCAGGACCGACTTCTGCCGCTCGTTGACCGCTTCCACCGCCGACAGGATCTGCAGCGGCAAGCCCGCCTCGTCCCCGGCTCGCTGCAGGGCCTTGACGTCCTTGGGGAAGCAGGAGCCGCCGTATCCGGCGCCTGCATAGAGGAACGAGTAGCCGATGCGCGGGTCCGAACCGATGCCGCGACGCACGTCCTCGATGTCCGCCCCCACCCGTTCGGCGAGGTTGGCCATCTCGTTCATGAACGAGATGCGCGTGGCCAGCATGGCGTTGGCCGCGTACTTGGTGAGCTCGGCCGAGCGGCGGCTCATCACGATCGTGCGCTCGTGGTTGCGCTGGAACGGCGCATAGAGCTCGCGCATGAGCGCCTCGGCCCGCGCGTCCTCCACGCCCAGCACGACGCGATCGGGCTTCATGAAGTCCTCGATCGCGGCGCCTTCCTTGAGGAACTCCGGGTTGGACACGACCGCGAAGCCGAGGGCGGCCGCGTCGGGCTCGGAGGCGGCGCGCGCGGCGAGCTCCTCGCGAAGCACCGCTTCGACGCGATCGGCCGTTCCCACCGGCACGGTGCTCTTGTCGACCACGCAGCGCCAGTCCCGCATGTGCCGCGCGATCGTGCGTGCCGCCGCCAGCACGTACTGCAGGTCGGCCGAACCGTCCTCGTCCGGCGGCGTGCCGACCGCGATCATCTGCACGACACCGAAGCGCGCTCCCTCGGCCGGATCGGTCGTGAACGACAGGCGGCCGGCAGCCACGTTGCGCCGGACGATGGCATCCAGCCCCGGCTCGTGGATCGGGATCTCGCCGGCATGCAGCCGTTCGACCTTGCGGGCGTCGATGTCGACGCAGAGCACGTCATTGCCGACGTCGGCCAGACATGCGCCCGTCACGAGGCCGACGTAGCCGGTTCCGATCACGGTGATCTTCATTCGCGTTCCCTGGTTTGCTGATGCTTCGAATGCTTGGACTTCGGTGAGTCGCCACGCGTTCGGCCCGGACCGCTGCCGGCGGCACCGGCCCGCGTTCGGGCGGAGACTGCCGGCAGATCGCCGCTAGCGGCCGTGGTAGTCGCGGAACCACCCGACGAAAGCGGCCAGCCCGTCGCGCAGTGCGGTCGTGGGACGAAACCCGGTCAGGGCCGCCAGACGGGCGCTGTCGGCGAAGGTGCACGCCACGTCGCCGGGCGGCATCGGCTTCGAGACGCGGACGGCCTGCCGTCCGATGAGCGATTCCAAGGTGCCGATCAGCTCGTTGACGGTGTGCGGCGCGCTGTTGCCGACGTTCAGGATGCGGTGCGGCGCCGCGGCGACGGCGCCCACGGCCGCCGCCGGCGGCATCCACGCCAGGCGCTCGATCGCGGTCACCACGTCGTCGCAATACGTGAAGTCGCGCGACAGCAGGCCATCGCCGAACACGTCGATCGGCCGACCCGACAGGATCGCATCCGTGAACATCCAATAGGCCATGTCCGGACGGCCCCACGGGCCGTACACGGTGAAAAAGCGCAGGCCCGTGGCCGGTAGGCCGTAGAGGTGGGCGTACGTGTGCGCCATCAGCTCGTTGGCCCGCTTGGTGGCGGCATAGAAGCTGACCGGCGTGTCGACGCGATCGTCTTCGTTGAACGGCACCTTGGTGTTGCCCCCGTAGACGCTCGAGCTGCTGGCATACACCAGGTGCGCCACGCCCGCGTGACGGCAGGCTTCGAGCATCGACGTCATGCCGGCGAGGTTGGACCGATCGTAGGCGAACGGGTCCTTGAGCGAATGCCGCACGCCGGCCTGGGCCGCCAAATGCACGACCCGCTCGAAGCGGTGCCGGGCGAAGAGCGCCGACACCGCGCCCGCGTCGGCCACGTCCATGCGCTCGAACTGGAAGCCAGGATGGGCGAGCAGGCGCGCGACGCGTGCTTCCTTGAGCGAGGGGTCGTAGTACGCGTTTACCTCGTCGATCCCGACCACGGCATGGCCGGCGTCCAGCAGCCGCCGAGCCACGTGCATGCCGAGGAAACCGGCCGCGCCGGTGACCAGGACCGGGCTCACTGCGCCACCGCCAGTCGGCCCTGCGGACCGCCATGGAGGCCGACGGCGCGGTCGAGCTCGGCCAGCACCTGCTCGACCCGCGCGTCCCAGGTGTTGGCCTGCGCGTGCGCGACGATGGCGTCGCGGTCCCAGGCACGGCACAGGGCGGCGTCCAAGGCATCCCGGAATGCCGGCCCGTCCCAGAACGGCACGATGGTGCCCAACGCCGCCGAAGACACGACCTCCGCGTTGCCGCCGACGGCGGTGGTGACCACCGGCAGGCCGCAGGCCATGGCTTCGAGGAAGACGTTCGCCCAGCCTTCGTGCGCGGTGGCGAGGGCGAAGACGTCCGCGGCGCCGTAGAACCATTTCAGCTCTTGCGGCATCTGCGGGCCGCAGAACCGCACGACGTCCTGGACGCCATGCTCGACGGCGAGGGCTTCCAGCCGCGCCCGCCAGTCGGCCTGCGTCGTGCCGCCGCCCACCACCAGATACACGAGCCCCGGATGCCGCTCACGCAGCGCCGGCAGCAGCGGGATGATGCGATGGAAGCCCTTTCGCTCGATCAGCCCGCCGACGGACACGAGCACCGGCGCATCGGACGCGATCCCCAGGCGCGCACGCGCCTCGACGCGGTCGACACGCTCGAACTTGGTGAGATCGACCCCGTTGCCGACGACCGTGACTTTGCCCGCTTCGATGCCCAACCGGACGGCGACGTCCTGCCTGAGCGCGGCGGACACCGAGATCAGGCGCGTCGCGCGTTCCATCGTGGCGCGCAGCATCGGCTCCCGGTCGGTGCCGATCAGCCACTCGTCCTTGCTGCCCCGCAAGGTCACGGTCAGCGGCAGGTCCAGCTCGCGTGCCAGCAGGCTCGCTGCGAAGCCGTCCGGATACAGGAAATGCGCGTCCACCACGTTCGGGCGGAAGGTGGCGGCGAGCTTGCGCACCGTGGCGCGAGCCCCCATCGCCATCAGCCAGCCGTCGCCGCGCTTGCCGATGCCGGGCAGGCTGAAGAACCGGGGCCGGTGCACGTGGATGCCGTCCACGACCTCGTGCTCGGCGGCCATGGGGCGGAAGCTGCGACGCAGCAGCCGCACCAGAGGATCGAAGGGCGACCAGGGTTGCGGGGCCACCACCACCAGCGGCACGTGCCGCGCGACGCGGAACATCCGCTCGCGGATGAAGGTGCCGGCCGTCGGCGCCGCCGCGCTCGGAAACAGGCTGGAGAAGACCAGGATGCGAAGCGGCCGGGTCACTTGAGCCCGAAATGGATGTTGGCGACCAGGAAGCCGCGCTTGTTGCCGCAGTCGAAGCGCTTGCCCGAGAACCGGTATCCGTACAGGCCCGGCGAGTCGATCTGGTGCGCCAGCGCGTCGGTGAGCTGGATCTCGCCGCCCGAGCCGGGCGCCTGGTTCTCCAGCGTGTCCAGCACGCTGGCGTGCAGGATGTAGCGGCCCACGACGGCATTGGTCGATGGCGCCGCCTCGGGCGTGGGCTTCTCGACGATGCCCTTGAGCTTCATGACGCTGCCGTCGTCGCTGATCGGGTCGACGACGCCGTACTTGCTGACGTCCTCGCGGGACACCTGTTCCACCGCGATGACCGAGCCTTGGCGCTCGGTCGCCACCGGCAGCATCTGCTTGAGCACGCCGTCGGGGTACCCGTCGATCAGGTCGTCCGGCAGCAGGACCGCGAAGTACTCGTCCCGACCGATCATCGGCGCCGCGCAAAGCACGGCGTGGCCCAGCCCGAGCGGCTGCGGCTGGCGCACGAACAGGACCTTGACATGCGACGGAATGATGTTGCGGACCGCGTCCAGCGCTTCCTTCTTGCCCTTGGCCTCCAACTCGGCTTCCAGCTCGGGGTTGCGATCGAAATAGTCCTCCACCGCCCGCTTGGCGCGTCCGGTCACGAAGATCAACGTGTCGCACCCCGCCTCGATCGCCTCGTCCACCGCGTACTGGATGATCGGGCGATCGACGATTGGCAGCATCTCCTTCGGGATCGACTTGGTGGCCGGGAGGAAGCGCGTTCCGAGGCCGGCCACGGGAAACACGGCCTTGCGCATCGGTTTCATCCGCCGGTCAGCGCTGACGCGGCGCTCCTCGGTGGCACGGCGCTCTTGATTGGGTTGACGCGGCTGGTCTTCGGTCGACACGTGCGTGTTCCGGATCGGGATGAGGGGGTTGTTCTAGGCGTTCAGGCGCCGGCTGCAGCGCGTGGGTGCATGTTGGATTCGATGACTGCGCACAGCAAATGACCCAGGGCGGCATGGCCCTCCTGGATCAAGGGCGTCCGGTCGGCCGGCACGCGCACGAGCAGGTCGCAGCATCCGGGCATCTGTCCGCCACCGGCGCCCGTGAAGCCGGCCGTCACCATGCCGAGGTCGCGAGCGGCTTTCAGGGCGCGAAGCACGTTGGGACTGTTGCCGGACGTCGAGATGCCGATGAGGACGTCGCCTTTGCGGCCGAGCGCTTCGACTTGGCGCGCGAACGCGTAGTCGAAGCCGTAATCGTTGCCGATCGCTGTCAGTGCCGACGTGTCGGTGGTGAGCGCGATGGCCGCGAGGCCCGGCCGGTCGTAGTTGAAGCGGCTCACGAGTTCGGCTGCCCAATGCTGCGCATCGGCCGCGCTGCCGCCATTGCCCGCGAACAGCAGCTTGTTGCCGGCACGAAGCGCATCGACGCAACGCGACGCGAGGGCCGCGAGCGTGTCGACGACGGAATCGTCCTGCCGAAGCCGCTGGAGCGTCGCGATCGAGTCGTCCAGGCCGGCGCGGAAAGTGTCGGTAAGGGCAGTCATGGGGCAGGATTGTGCAACAGACCGGCTTGCAGCACCGTGTCGGATCGCACTCGACCGCACCGAACGGGGAATTCCGCTGGCTGGGTCATGTCGGGCGAAGCGCTCGTTAGCAATACCCGTGCCTATTCCTGCGGACGCCGTGATCGCCATGACGAACACCCCGTGTCGGGGCGCGCGGCTCACGGCAGTCCTTCGCGTCACATGAGGCGCCGGGCCGGGGTACGTGAGCCGAGGCGCGGGTTGCTGTGCATCCGGACGACGGCGGTCGCGCGGATCGGAATTCTCGGACGGCCCTCGTCCGCCCCGCCCGAGTAGACCGCGCAGGCCCATGCCCGGCGCGTGGCCGCCGGCCCTGGGTCGCCCAGATCCAATGGACCCAGCCACCGCATGCGGGGTAGCGCGCAGCCGTCGACCGCGGCGAGCGTGAAGGCGATGAGCCGCCCGGCGAGCGGGACGACCGCCGGTACGCCGTGGACCAACTCGATGCGCAAGAGCGCCGCGTCAGTCAGCGTCTGTCCGGACGCCGCGCCGACGGGGGCGCCTCCGCGGCTTCCTGCCGAACCGGACGCGGGCGTCCTCACGGCGGCCTCCGTGCCGATGTGGTCGACGGCGATCTCCAGCGCGGGGCTGGGGATCCCGTTCGCATCGCGAACCAGCCCGCCCCAGTCGAGGAAGCTCTCGCGCGTCGGCGACAACTGGCTCCACCGCGTCCAACCGGCGCGCAAACCCTCGTCCAGCCTCGCGCCGGCATGGGCCAACTGGCGTGCAGGGACGTCGCTTCCGCTGCCTGGCGCCAGCAGCGGCACCAAGCCCCGTGCAAGACCCGCCTCGATCGCGCGCGGCTCGGCATGTCCGACGCTGCCCGCGCGGGCGGCTTCGAGGACCGCGAGGTGCAGGGCGTCCCTCGCGTGCAACAGCAACGCGATCTGCAGCATGGACAACCCGATCATCAGGAGCAACGGCAGCGCGATCAGCGACTCGACCATCGCGATGCCCAGTGCCTTGTGACCGCGTCTTCGCCGCGGCCCGCGCGCCGCGCATGCCTGCGTGCCGGTGCGGACGATCACGGCGCGCCGAGCGCCGACGGCTCGGCGACCGTCGCCGGCACGCTCGCGCCAGAAGCGACCGCGTCGGCAGCCGCCTGCGCGGCATTCAGCTGTTGCTCCAGCAGCCGCGACAAGGGGCGAAGCTCGATGGGAAGGCGTTGCGGATCGAGGCTGCGCAAGGCGATGCCGGCTTGTCCCAGGCTCAGCAGCGCCAGATTCAGCGCCGCCCGGGCGCGAGCCTCCTCGGGCTGCCCCTGCATTGCCGTCCGGTAGGCTTGCGCCGCGCGCTGCGGATCGCCGGCGCGCTGCCAGAGGTTGCCGACCCGCAGCCACGCGCGCGCGTCGTGAGGCGCCGCGGCCGCTGCCCGCCCCCAGGCAGCGAAGGCCTCTTGATGCCGTCCATCGCGGTAGGCGGCCTCCGCCGCCTCGCGTGACGAAGATGCGCCATCCGGCGCCGTCAGCGGATCCGGGGCCGTCGCGCCGGCCGCGGGCACACCGGACAAGTAGCAGCAGACGACGAGCGAAGCGGCGAAAGCGGTGCGGAATCGCGCCGCCGCGGCACGGCGTTCTGGAAGCGGATGACGGGCCGACTGGTTCAAGCGTTGCATGGTGGATCGACTCGACTGGATGGCGACGATGATTGGAGGAATTCGGTACGCCGTGCGACGGACGTCTTGACGTTGCCGCCCACGACCAGGTCGTGCGACTTCGCCGCACCGGCGGGCAGCTCCAGGACGGCGAAGGCGGCCGGGTGCACGACGGCGCGGCCGGGCGGGAGACGGTCGACGCGCTTGAGGATCGTTCCATCGCGGGCGAGAAAAACCACGTCGATCGGAAAGCGCATGAAGAAGGTATGGACCCCTCGGCATGGCATCAGGCACAGGCCGGCCGAACGCGCGATCCGTCGGCGCCCCATCCAGCCGACGAGGCGCCCCGCCACCCCGTCGGCCAGCTGCCAACCGCGCGCTTCGATGCCTTCGACGAGCTCCCGCGTTTCGATGGCATGCCGCTGGCGGCGCTCGCGCAGGCGGCCTGTCAAAGCACACCCTCGGCCAACAGGCGGACCACCACCGGGACGAAGAGCACGGCGAAGGTGCCCGGAAAGATGCAGATCGCCAGCGGGGCCAGCAACTTCACGGGCGCCTGGAGCGCCATCCGTTCGGCCCGCACGAAGCGCTCTTGCCGCCGTTGCGCCGCTTGCGCCCTCAGCAGTCCGCCCAGGCTGGCGCCTTGGCGTTCACCGGCGGCCAGCGTCGCCGCCAGTTGGGAAGCGGCCGGCATCGCGAGTCGCTGCGAGAGCGACTGGAGCGCTTCCGCACGGGTACGGCCGGTTCGGACTTCCGCCTGCACTCGCTGGAGTTCGTCCTGCAGCGGGCCCGCAGGCAAGCGCTCGGCCGCCAGGGCCAAGGCGCTGGACACGCCCTGCCCTGCCTCGAGCGCGAGCGTCAGCAGATCGAGCAGCGCCGGAAGCTGCCGCATCGCCAGACGCTTGCGCGACCGGCCGAGGTCACGCAGGCGTGCCAGCGGCAAGGCGGCTCCCACCAGCGCCGCGAGCAACGCGGGCAGGCGCGCGCCACCCAGCGCAACGAAAACCAAGCTGCCGAAGAGGCCTCCCACCAGCAGTTGCAAGGCGACGACATCGGCGGCCTCGGCGACCGAATCTGCGGCGGCGGCGCGCAGCGATGCGTCCAGCCGCCGCTCCACCCACGTCGGAAGAAGCGGAGCGACCAGCATCGACAGCGGTGCGAGCCGTCGCAACCAACGCGCGACGGCGCGGTTGCCAGCGCGTGGCGCGGTGTCGTGCGTCATGTCGCCACGCCTCGACGCGCGCCGGCGGGCCGCTCGCCATCCTCGCACCGCAAGCCAGGCCACGAGGGCAGCGGCGCAGAACGCACCGAGCATGGCCGCATCCATCAGGGCCACGGCCGGGACGGGCACTCCAAGCCACGTCATGGATCGATCCTCACGATCCGCCTGATCCACAGATAGCCGAGCAGGTCCAGCACCGCCACCGCCGCGGAGGCGGCCCGGCCAGTGGTCGTATCGAACAAGACGCGCATGGCGTCCGGATCGACCTGCATCAGCAGGAATGCGAGCCCCGGCGGAAGCGCGGCCATGACGGCCGCCTGCAGGCGGCCCTGTGCGGTCAACGCCTCGACCTTCGCTTCGACCGCCAGGGTCGAGCGAAGCACGCCCGCAAGGCCATCCAACGCTTCGGCCAGGCCGCCACCCGCGCGAGACGACACGCCGATGGCCGCGCGAAGCAGCATCACTTCCTCGAGCGGATGACGCGCGGCGAGCGCGGCCAGCCCATCCTCGATCGGCGTGCCGAGCCGGGCGGCGCGCATCAGGAGGTCGAGCTCCTGCGAGACGGGTGCGTCGGTCTGGTCGGCGGTCGCCGCCACGGCCTGGGCCAGGCCCTGGCCGGCACGCAGGCTGGCGGCCATGAGCATCAACGCGTCCGGAAACTGTTCGCGCAGGCGCGTACGGCGCCGGTCCCGCAACAACCGCATGGCCAGCCGCGGGGCGAGTCCGGCGCCGGCCGCAGCCGCGAGCGCGCCGGGCAGGCTCATGCCGGCAAGGACGGCCGCGACCGCCGCGACCGTGGCCGCACCGATCGTGAGGCGCCACAGCCGCTCGGCGGAAACGAAGACGAAGGCGTCCGCCAGCCCGGCACCCACCTCGATGGTGAACCTCGAGCGGTGCCGCGCGATGCCCACGCGCAAGGCACGCAGCATCAGCAGGGCCGACGCGACGGCCGCAGCGAAGATCGCCAGATCCGTCGCGATGCGAGCCGCATCGTTCATGACGATCGCCCCTCCGACAGCGCATGGCTGGCGTCGTCGTGAACGAGGCCGAGATCGGGTTCGAGGCCGGCCGCGCGCAATGTGTCGAAAAAGGCCGGCACCAGCCCGGTCGGTCGGAAGCGCCCCGTTGGCCGGCCCGTCACGTCTACCGCGACTTGGTCGAAGAGGAACAGGTCGGCCGTCTGCAGGCGACCGCCTTCCAGGCCCGTGACCTCGACGATCCGCACGATGCGGCGGCTGCCGTCGGCGGCGCGGGCCTGGTGCACGACCACGTCGACCGCCGCGGCGATCTGTTCGCGGATGGCCGCCAACGGCATCGCCACGTCGGCCATCAGCGCCATGGTTTCCAGGCGCGAAAGGGCATCGCGGGCGCCATTGGCGTGCACCGTGGTCATCGAGCCCTCGTGCCCCGTGTTCATCGCCTGCAGCATGTCCAGGGCCTCCCCGCCGCGGCACTCGCCCACGATGATCCGGTCCGGACGCATGCGCAGCGCATTGCGCACGAGGTCCCGGATCGCGACGGCCCCTCGCCCCTCCGCGTTCGGTGGGCGGGCCTCCAGCGCGACCAGGTGCGGATGCGTCAGACGAAGCTCGGCCGCGTCCTCGATCGTGATCAATCGCTCGCGCCCAGGCACGAAGGCGGACAACAGGTTGAGGAGCGACGTCTTCCCGGAGCCGGTCCCGCCGGACACGACGAGATTGCGTCGTTGCTCGACGCATAGCCGCAAGAAGTCCAGCATCCGGCGCGACGCCGATCCGTTGGCGACCAAGTCGTCCGGCGTGAACGCTTGCCGCCCGAAGCGGCGGATGGTGATCGCCGGGCCGCGTACCGCCAGTGGCGGCAGCACGGCATTGACGCGCGATCCATCGGGCAGCCGCGCATCGACCATCGGGCTGGAGTCGTCGATGCGCCGACCCAGGGGCGCCACGATGCGCTCGATGGCGCCGCGCACCGCCGCGTCACCGGTGAAGGCGACCTCCGTCCGCTCGAGTCGCCCGCGCCGTTCGACGTAGATCTCGTCTGCGCGATTCACCATGATCTCGGTGATTTCCGGATCGTCCAACAGGCGCTGCAGGGGACCGAGGCCGACCGCCTCATCGACGACGTCGTCCACCAGTCGTTCGCCGTCCATGCCGGGCGGAACATCGATGCGCGTGGCCACGATCCGCGCGACCACCTCGCGCACCTCGGCTCGCAGTTGCGCATCGCCGAGCTGGCGCAGGTCGCCGCGGCGCAGGTCCAAGGTCTCGAGCAGCAGCCGATGGACCACGCGGCGAAGCTCGAAGGCGGCCTCTGCAAGGCGTGCACGTCCCTGCGCGGCGGCTTCGCCGGGATCTCGTTGCCCCGGAACCGATTCCACCGGGACAACCGCCTGGTGCTCGGGAGACACCCCGCTGGAAGCCGCGACGGCGACCGGACGCGTGGCGGCCCCGTCGGGCGACGACGTCGCGCGCGCCGGATCGCCGTCGGCATCGACACTCATCGTGCGCGCGGACCCCAATGCGTCGGCGATCCTGCGGACCCGCAACCGGTATCCGCCGATCTCGATCTCGTCGGCCTCCCGCAAGGGCCCGTGCGCGTCGACGCGCACGCCGTTGACCCGGGTCCCCACGAGCGTGCCGAGATCGACCAGATGCACGCCGTCGCCGATCCGGCGCAGTTCGGCATGCGCGCGGGCGACACGCCAGCCGGGCAGCGTGATGCCGCTGGCGGGGTCGCGCCCGATGGTGCAGGGCAAGTCCTGAACGCGGAGTTCCGTCCCATCGATTCCGGGACCACGAATGCGGAAGGCGATCGACATGGCTTCAGTCCAACATCGGCAACGGGCGGGCACGCGGGGCTGGTGCAGCGGGCGGCGACGACAGGGACGACGGCGACGACGGCGACGGCGACGACGGCGACGACGACGGAGGCGATGGCAGCGGGCGCTCGGCTCCGGGCGGCCCGCCGTCCAGGAAGTACGGCGTGATCAAGACCACCAGCTCGGTCTTGCGTTCGCGGAACAGGCGCGACCGGAACAACGGGCCCAGCAGCGGAACGTCGCCCATGGCCGGCACCTTGTCGACCTGGTGCGTGACGTCCTCCGACAGCAGGCCCGCGATGACGATCGTCTCGTGCTCGCGCAGATTGACCTCGGTTTCCGCGCGCCGCTTGCTCAAGCCGGGCACCTCGCGCACGGCGACATCGAAATTCACGGACGATATTTCGGTGGCGATGCGGGCCGAGATGGTCCCGCTTTCGCTGGCGACAGGGCTCACGTCGAACTTCACGCCGTACTCCCGGAAAGTCACGCCAGTGGCGCCCAGCCCCCCGGAAAACGGCACCGGCAGTTCGCCACCGGCGACGAAGCGGGCGGAACCGCCGCTGCGACACGAAAGACGCGGTTCCGCCAGCACCACGGCGTCGCCGTTCTGGACCAGCAGGTCGATGCTGGACGTGAGCGCTGAGGCGAGCGACACGGCGGTGGCGAACGGTTCGATGCGTGGGCGGATCGGAATGCCTCCCGCGCCGGGACCGCCCGCTGTCGCGCCGTCGGCCGCGAAACCACCAGGGGTCAGGGCGGGCGTGCGACGCAAGTCACCCACCACGCCGAAGCTCGGCCCCTGAGCGGTCGGGCTCCAACGCACGCCGATCCGCTGCAGGACGTCACGCCGGATCTCGATCATGCGCACGTCCATGCCGATCATGCGGTCGTACGCCACCCTGCTGGCGAGATTCACGACCTGCGGAATGCGCTTGCCGATCTCGGCCAGGCGCAACGCCTGCTCGTCGCTCAGGCGGTCGCCCTCCAGGATGATCTTGTCGCCGACCGGACGCACCTTGACGTTGGGCGCCGCGCCGACCAGCGCCCGCACTTCGGCCAGCGCACGTCCGAGCTCGGCGGGCACCACCTGCACGTTGAGGGTGCGCGGCTGCGCCGCCTTGCCCCAGAGGTGCACCGTGCTCTGCCCAGGAGCCTCCGGAATCAACAACACCTGCGACCCGTCGAAGGCGGTCGCCTGCACGACCTTGCCGTTGCCCACCGCGATCCGTCGAACGGCCGGGACAGTCATGACGTGCGCCTGACCGACGTGCAAAGTCAGGTTTTCTGCCGTACCGGCATCCGGACCGGACGCGACCGGCTCGCCCGCAGCGTTGGACGCCCGGGGCGGAACGCCGACGACTGTCGCCTGTGCCGCGAGGATGAACCCACCAGCCGCGAGCGCAGCCAGCGCCGCGCGAGCATGCCGGACGGCGACAGTCGTGGCCGACTGGATCAATCGACGCACGTCGTCGTGCGGCGTCATGGCTGGCCTCCGATGCGCCAGCCCGACTCGCCCACGACCGCCGTGCCGGGTTGCGCGCTGCGCTCTAGCGAGCCGCGGCCGCCGACGATGATTTCCGTCGCCGTCGTCGGCGCGGTTGCCCTGGGCACGGCCCCGAGCAACCCTGCAAGGTCCATCGGCCGGTGCGCCATCGCGCCGCGGTCGCCCGGGTTGCGAAGCAGCGCAGTGAGCCGCCCGGTGCGTTGTGCGACGACCAGCCGCTGCGCTTGGTCCGGTGTCGTCTCGACGGTGATCGAGGTGAAGGCACGGCTCGCGTCGCCCGGCGCTTCGCCGCCGGCGCGAACCTGCCTGCCGGTGGCGAGCACCAGCACGTCCTGCATCAAGGGCAGCGTGACGTCAGATGGCTCCGCCGCCGAAGCCGGAGCGCCCGACTGACCGCCCGCATGGCCCGGTCGCCCCGCGCCGTGTGGCAGCCGGGCACTCAGCAACAGGTCGATGCGGTCACCCGGCTGCAGCATCCCAGACAAGGCGTTGACTTCGTCCACCGAGATCGTCAACGCGCGGACGCCGTTGCGCACCCTGTCAGCGAGCTCGTCGTCGCGCGCTTGCAAGACGAGCGAGGCGAGCAACGGTTCGCCGGCCTGCAACGGGGCCGCCAAGCGTGCTCCGAGCATGGCCTCGAATCCCTCCGGACGGACGACGCTGGCGGGCAGCCCCTCCGCGACCAGCTCGCGCAGCGCCATCGTGTCGGGGCCGATCACGCTGCCCGCCGGCAGGTCGAGCTTGGCGACGACGACCTGCTCGCGCGCCGCGTGCGGCAACAGCCGCGCACGCTCCGCGTCGAGTCGCTCTTCCACGTGCCCGCGCACGCCGAACACCGCCAGCAGGCCGAAGCCGACGGCGGCCGCCGTGGTGGCGAGCGTCGGCGCACGGTCGCGCAGGATGCGGACCAATCGTCCGCGAAGGGCGATGCCGGTCATGGCCGCGAAACCGCCAGCGTGTAGCGCTGCAAATAGGTGTCCACGCCGTTGACCAGCCGCTCGAGCGGGCCGTCGGGCAGCCAGACCAATGTCGCTGCGAACGCGATCGTGACGAGGATGACCTCGGTACTGGACTGGCCACCGGAGCGGCGGGCCGGAGAATGCATGCGCCTCAAGGAGAAACCTCCGATTCAAGGGCGACGAAGGCGGCGCCGGTGGCGCGCGCCTCCAAGGTGACGACGACCGCGGCTGCGCCGCGGCTTGCATGGAGCGGGACCGGTGGGACGGGAGGACGCCCGCCCGTGGTCGGGGCGGGACGGGCCGGCACGCGAGCGGCAGATGCGTCCGATGCGGCGACGGTCCATCCCTGTCCGATCAGGCGCGCCGCGATCAAGCCGCGCGCCGCAGCTGGTGCGAGGGCGATGTCGCCGATACGCGTCACGGCGCGGCGGGGACCATCCGTGGATTCGACCGTTCGCAACAGCCGCGCGCCGCTCGGCCACCAAGCCGGCGGTGCGGCTCGATCGGGAAGCGGCCCGAGCGGCCAGCTGGCGATGAAGCCTTCGCTGCGGCCGCCGGCGATGTCGCGCAGCTGGGCGGTCTGGTAACCGCTGGGCGTCAGCCGGGAAGCGATCTGCCACGGGCCGGAACGCAGGAGGATCACGGGGTCGCCGTCCTGTCGCCACCGCGCCGCCGTGCGATGCGCCGCTTCGGCGGCCGTTTCGGTCGCCACCACGCGGTCGATGCGGACCGGCCGACCATCGACCGAGCCGTCGGCCAGCACGGTGCTCACGCGCGCGGCCTCGACCATGCCATTCGCGTCCGCCGCCATCGGCCGTGCGGACTGGGCATGAGCCCATGCAAAGGTCTGACTCATGGCCACGAGCATGCCGAGGCCAGCGACGACCACCCGATCGGACACCGCAGGACGCGAGGTCGCGACGCGAGTGTTCATCGCGGCCTCCGATCGACCGGCACCACATCCACCCGCAATCCGCGCGCGTCGAACTGGTCTGCCCTGGGCTCGAACGCGAGCAGGTCGGCCGCGCGCATCAACACCCGCACACCCGCGTATCCAGCATCGAAGGCCACCTCGGCGGGCACCGGCCCCGGAAGGCGCGCGCCCGCGGCAACACGCGCTCGAACTCCATCCGCGCGCCCACCGTCTGGCCCGGACGCCGCCCAACCGTCGACCAGGATGGCCGTGCGGGCGGAGAACTGCAGCGCAGGTGGGACGCCCGAGAGGGCTCGAACGGGATCGCCGTGCAGCTGGAAGCGCGCCTGCAGATCAGGACTCGCGACGCGTGCGCGCACCTGCGCCGCATGCAGGCCGCCATCGAGCGCCAAACCGAACCGCGACGGGCCCGCGACATCCAGCAGCAATCCGGTCACGCCACGCGGCAGCGCGATGCCCGCTTGGCTGGGCATGTTCGATCGGGGTGCGTTCAGCCGCTGCAATGGCGTGTCGGCGCTCACGGACTCCAGTCGCTCGAGCAAGGGGCGCCCGGCGCGGTCGGTCCATCCCGGCCGGCCGTCGAGCAGCAGGAGGCTGGCCGACGCGATCCCCGTGGAAAGGATCTCGCCGTCGTCCCGCATGAAGTGGCGTCGCCGCACCTCGTCGGTCAAGGCCGCGTCGTTGCGCGCGCACTCGGCCGGCCGCACGGCGCACTCGAAGGCCAGGCTGCGTGCCGCGGCGATCGACGCATGGCGCACGTCGAGCAGCTTACCGATGGCGACGATGCCCACCAGCAGGGCGAGCAGCGCCAGCGATGCGACGAGCGTTTCGATCAGGGCTTGGCCACGTTGACGGATGAGACCGCGCCGGCGAGCCACCCGAGCCGTGGATCCCTGGCAATAGCGTTCAGTTCGCACGCCGCTGGGCCTCCGCGCGTTCGGCATCGGTAGGCGCCACCAACCGCGCTTGCCAATAAGGGCTGTACAAGCTGGCGTACTCGGCCCCGCCGGCCGATGGCGGCCTGGTGAAGTCGACTTGTGCGGCCGAAAGCGCCCACAGGCGTCCCCTGGCATGCGCGGTGTCGAGTGCGAGCCGCCCCCGTCCGACGCGTGCGGCGCCATCGCCGCCATCCACGGGGTCGGCAGGCCGCAGTTCAGCCATGTCGACGCGCCCGAGCACCGCGATCCGGCTCGTCGGGAAGCGCCGGTCGGGCGCCGAGCCATAGTCGAGCTCGCGCACGCTCTGGATGCCGCCGTAGCGCTCGAAGGCGGCCATGTCGTCGCCCGCCATCGAGCGCGCGCGTGCATTGCGCCCCGTGTCGTGCGCATCGCCGGTCGCGACGCCGAGCGGCTCGCCGGTGGCCTCCGCGGCCGCCCATCCGAGCGGCACCGATTCGCTCTCGGAACAGCGCCGCGAACCGAACAGGCCGCTCCTGGAACGCCAGGCGTGGAGCGACAGGGTGTCCTGCGCTTCCCATCGATCGAGTTCGGGGGACAGCGTAGTGGCGCCACGCTTGCGCAGCCAATCGAACATGCGCTCCCGCTCGAACGAGAAAAGGCAGCCGCTGGGCATGAACGGGATGAGCTGCACGTCCGCGCTGCGCGCGCCGCCGGTGAAGCCGTCCAGCGATTCCCGCACGACATCGGCCAGCCGCGTGCGGTCCTCCACCGTGCTCCAACGCCGCGTGAAGCGCGAGAAGGTGTCGCCCGGCAACAGATGGGCGAAGAAGCGAGGATCGCTGGCCTCCACGACCTCGCTGGCCAGCGACGTCAGCGCGAACGCGTTCGCGCTGTGGTGCATTTGCTCCTGGGCTTGTTGGAGGAGCGCGGAATACCCGACCAGCGCCGCGCCGCGTGACGTGACCTCGAGTTCGGCCGATACCTGCGCCGCCTCCTTCGCCAGGACCGCGACGTCGTGGAGGGCTTCGGTCGCAGCGGCGGCAGGCGGATAGATCTGCGACACGGTCGCCGCGTTGGCCATGAGCTGCTCGAAGTAGCCCGCCCACGACGCCAAGGTGACCGCCTGTGCGATGGACACCTCCTGGGCGACGATGGCACGGTTGGCGTAGGCGTCGAAGTTGAGCACCCGGGCGCGCCAGACGGCCACGCTGTAGGCAGCCGCATCGGTCGCGTCCGTCAGCCGTTGCTTCGCCGCCGTGCTTCGGCCCGCCCCGTGGAGCATCCAGAGCAGCACGCAGCCGGCCATCAGAAGCCCGACGGCCGGCAGCAACACCTGCCCACGCGAACCCGCGCGCGCGCGGCGCAGGCATGCGGAGGCCGTCGCGACGTCACGCACGATCAGGGCCGATTGCCGACGTTGTAGGTGTCCAGGCCCTTGCGCACGGTCGCGCCCGCCGCCGCCGTGGCGGCGTTGGCGCGCGCACCAGCGATGCTGGGAGCCGCATCCTGTCCGGAAAGCTCCATGGCCAGGCCCGCTGTCTGGTTGCGCAGCGTCTGGCCGAACAGCGTGTAGATGCCGATCGCGGCGACCGCCACCAGCGCCACGACGATCACGTATTCCGTCATGCCCTGGCCGCGCTGGCGCGGCCGCGCACGCCCGAAGCGTCGATAAGCGAATTGCATGTTCCCTGTCCCTGATCCGTTCGAAGTTGAACGCCGCGCCGGACTCGGTGCGGACAGGAACAGTTATAGGGGCGCGCCGGCGCCGCGACGATCGGCCATCGGACCGAGACGGCGGCCTAAGCGGATCGACCTCGTCTGCTTGGGAAAAGGAAACGGGCAGCCCCAAGGGCTGCCCGTCTCATGTGCCACCCGCTTGCACGGCGCGCTCTAACCGGCCGATGGGGTGGTGCGCGCGAGGCGGTCGGCGTGCGACCCGCCCGGGCAACCGTCAGGCGACCTTCTTCTCGCCGTGCTGGCCGTCGAAGAACTGCTCGTCCTCGGTCGAGCCCTTGAGCGCAGTGGTCGACGACTGGCCGCCCTCGATCGTCTGCGTGACGGCGTCGAAGTAGCCGGTGCCGACTTCGCGCTGATGCTTGACCGCGGTGAAGCCGCGCTCGGCGGCCGCGAACTCGGCCTGCTGCAACTCGACGAACGCGCTCATGTTCTCGCGGGCGTAGCCGTACGCCAGGTTGAACATCGAGTAGTTCAGGCTGTGGAAGCCCGCCAGCGTGATGAACTGGAACTTGTAACCCATCGCGCCGAGTTCGCGCTGGAACTTGGCGATGGTGGCGTCGTCCAGGTTCTTCTTCCAGTTGAAGGACGGCGAGCAGTTGTACGCCAGCATCTTGCCCGGGAACTGCTTCTGGATGGCCTCGGCGAACTTGCGCGCGAACTCCAGGTCCGGCTTGCCGGTCTCGCACCAGATCAGGTCGGCGTAGGGCGCGTAAGCCAAGCCGCGGGAGATGGACTGCTCGAGGCCGTTGCGCGTGCGGAAGAAGCCTTCGACGGTGCGCTCGCCGGTCAGGAACGGCTTGTCGTTGTCGTCCACGTCCGCCGTGACCAGGTCGGCCGCTTCCGCGTCGGTGCGCGCCAGCAGGACGGTGGGCACGCCGCACACGTCGGCGGCCAGCCGCGCCGCGACCAGCTTGGCGACGGCTTCGCGCGTCGGCACGAGCACCTTGCCACCCATGTGGCCGCACTTCTTCACCGAGGCCAGTTGGTCTTCGAAGTGCACCCCGGCCGCGCCCGCGTCGATCATCGACTTCATCAACTCGAAGGCGTTCAGCACGCCGCCGAAGCCGGCTTCGGCATCGGCGACGATCGGGGCGAAATAATCCACCCAACCCGCGTCGTTGGGGTTCTTGCCTTCGGACCACTGGATCTGGTCGCAGCGCGTGAAGGTGTTGTTGATCCGACGCACGACCTGCGGCACCGAGTTGATCGGGTAAAGCGACTGGTCCGGGTACATCTCGCCGGCCAGGTTGGCGTCGCCCGCGACCTGCCAGCCCGACAGGTAGATGGCCTTCAGGCCGGCCTTGACCTGCTGCATGGCCTGGTTGCCCGTCAGCGCGCCCAGCGAGTTGACGAAGGGCTCGTCGTTGATGAGGCGCCATAGCTTCTCGGACCCACGCTTGGCCAGCGTGTGCTCGACCTGAAGCGAGCCGCGCAGGCGGACGACGTCTTCAGCGGTGTAGCCACGCTTGATTCCGCGCCAGCGGGGGCTTTCGGCCCATTCCTTTTGCAGCCGTTGTGCTTCGAGTTCGCGAGAAGACATCTCGGGGTTCCTTTGGAGACGAGTGGTTGGAAGCGCAAAGCGCGCTGGGCGCGCAATGGGCATTAAGATAACAGGGGATTTGTGCGCGGCAACATCTATCTGCAAGCCAGGCGGGGCACCAAGTTGCGCGTGCAAACAGGCACTTACGCGTCGTTTTCATCAAGTGGAATGCGCTTCACCACGATGAAAAACGCGGATGCTGCAGCGCACCCAGTATTTACCGCGATGTGAAACGCAGATTTCACATCCAGAAACCACGCCATGCGCCGCCCCGGGCATTCAGCGGGGGCACTCGGAAGGAGAAGTCACTTGTCCGAGCCGCGCCGCAGCAAGTTGAACACGAGCAACAGGATGGCGGCGCCCGCGACCGCCGTCAGCAGCGAGCCGAATTGGAAGAAGCCCTGCTGGTGTGCGCCGGCGGACGGATCGCGCGTCAACGCGAAGCCGCCGATCAGGGCACCCAGGATGCCGATGCCGATGTTGATGACCATCGAATTGCGCGATTGGCGTCCGATCAGGCTCGCCACGAAACCCGACACCGCGCCGATCGCAAGCCAGACCAAGTACATCATGCGCCGTCTCCCGCCTACAAGGTTGATGCTGTCCGGGCGGCAACCTTCATGCCCAACACGAAGCAAGAGCACTCGGAGCGTCGGCGTGCGGGTTCAGGCGTCGCCCGCCCGACCCGTTGGTCGATAGGCGACGCCCACACGGGCTACAACTAGACTTTCTCAAGCGCTCGGCGACGCCAGCGCATCGGGAACCGCTTCATTCGGCGGCCCAATGCCGTCATTGCCTCGGCGGTTGCCGAACGGAACGGGCCATGGTCACCCCTCCGCCAATACAGAAAGACGGGTCGCCGAGTCACAAGAGCTCTCGGAGCCCGAACCAGGAGACGTGGCAAGGCGAAGGGATCGCGCTCGTGATTGATCCAAAGCGCGCGGCTCGACGGCACACAAGTTTGGGGAGACAAGCCCAATGCGACGCGGTACTCAGCCATGGGCAGGTTCACCCCGTTGCGTACGGCAAGGTCGACCCAGAAGTCCGTTCTCCCCACGGTCGGCTCGATCGCGAGCAAGCTTCCGTCGGGAGCACGCTTCAACTCAAGCGATACCGCTCCGGAGACTGGATGTCGCTCGAAGAATCGCTCGCCCAAGCGGATGACGTCCGCGTCCGGCCAAGCCTGCGCAATGCACGTGTGGCCCATTGGGCGCGAATGCACCTTCCGGCCAGCGAAGGCTGCGACCGGCTTGCCACGATCCAAGACAAAGGCCGCGAAATGAATCCTGTCGTCGCCCCCATTGATCCATGACTGGAGTACGAACGGCAGAGACGCCGCGTGGGTTCGCGCCAACTGCACGAGTGCCTCGCGGGAATCGACTCGAACCGCCTTGAAGCCCGACAGCGGTTGGGTCGGCTTGGCAATCAGCGGAAAACCGATCTGAGGCACTACCGCATCGATGTCGCACAACGCGTCGAGCCGTGCGGTTCGTGGGGCAGTGATGTCCGCGGCCGCGAAAGCGTCAGGCAACGCATCTTTGCCGAGCAGCCGACCCACGAGACTTCGCTGAGCTTCCATGCCCCAGCTCAATGTGAAGCTCGACGCCAAACGAGGCCAATGCTCGGCCACTGTCTCGACCATCCGGTCATTGGTCAGGAAAAGCACGGGTCGAGCGTCCGGAAATCGCGATCGTTGCAATTCCAGCAGGCCGTCGACGAGCGCCGCCCCAACAAGCGATGGAATCCAGACAGGCGTGGCGGACTTCGTGCGCAATCCCGGAAGATCGCGCCTTGAGTCAACCGCGTACACGACCACACCGTCCCGCGCCAACGCACGAGCGACCGCCAAGCCATGGGCGCACAAACCTACGACGACTGCAGGTGTTTTCATGCAAGCGACTCTTCGTTGTCTCCTCGTAGACAACGATAGATGATGCTATTGAGAGGCGCAAGCCTGCCGCAAGTCTATCCACCTATAGCTATGAGCGTCCCCGTCCTGACTACGATTCTCTTAGCGATGCAAGCGCCGGCGCCTTCAAGACACCTCGAAGCCCCAGCCATCCCCCGGCCAGCGCGCACGCGGCCCCCGCGACCACCCCCAGCGGAAGGACCGACCAGCGCGGAACGTAGTCGAACCGAAAGACCTGGTCGGCCAGCACTGCGCCGACCACCAGGGCGGCAGCGGCAGCCAGCAGACCCGCCAACGCCCCGGCCAGCAACAGCTCCAGCCGTTGCATCCGCGCCAACTGCACGCTCGACGCGCCCAGCGCGCGCAGCAACGCCGCCTCGTGCAGCCGCTCGTCGCGCGAACTGGACAGGGCCGCGTACAGCACCACCAACCCCGCGGCCAAGGTGAACAGGAAAAGGAACTCCACTGCACGCGACACCTGGTCGAGCAGTGTCTGCACCTGGCGGACCAGGTTGCCGGTGTCGAAGACCGTGAGGTTCGGATAGGTGCGCACGAGGTCGCCTGCCACCTCCCCTTGCGCGGGCCCCGAATGGAATGCGGTGATCAATGTCTGTGGCGCCTGCGCCAGCGCCGCCGGGGACAGAATCATGAAGAAATTGACTTGCATGGAGTCCCACGCGAGCTTCCGGACGCCGACGACCTTCGCGTCGACGTTCTCGCCCGCCACGTCGAACGTCAGTCGGTCGCCAAGGCGCAGGCCGAGCGTCGACATGAGACCGGTCTCGACCGAAACTTCCGGCTCGTCCGGTGCGATCCACCGCCCCTGCACCGTCGTGTTGTGGCGCGGCTCGTCCCGCATGTAGGACAGGTTGAACTCGCGGTCCAGCAACCGCTGCGCACGGTCTCCCTCAACCGTGTCGGGGCCGATCGCAGTGCCGTTCACCGCGACCAGGCGGCCTCGCACCATCGGATACAGCACCGGGTCGCGCACGCCACGGGCGCGCAGGACGGTTTCCACCGGCTCGCGCTGGTCGGGCTGGATGTTGATGAGGAAACGGTTGGGCGCATCTGCCGGCGACGCCCGCCGCCACCCATCGAGCAGGTCGCTGCGGACCACGGCCAGCAGCATCAGCGCCATCAGCGCCACGGCCAGCGCAGCGGTCTGCGCCACCGACGCGCCCTGTCGCCGTGACCAGCCCGCCAACGCCAGGCGCAGCAGGCCGCCTCCCGGGGCGCCGGACACGAAGCGGCGCAGCGGCGACACCGCGCGGACCAGGCCCCACGCCGCCAGCGCGAAGAACACCGCGCCGCCGGCGAAGCCCGCCAGCGCGATGGATGCCAGCCGCACGTCGCGCGCGAACCAGAGCAGCAATGCCGAGAACGCGACGACCGCCAGGGCGGCGGCCACCCATGCGGAGACCGGCGGCGCGCCGAGCTCGCGCCGCAGCACACGCAACGCCGGGACGCCGGCCAGGCGCGCCACCGGCAGCACGGCGAAGCCCACCAGCAGCAACAAGCCGGCCGCGACCGCCTGCAGCGCCGGCATCGGACCTGGCGGTGGCAGCGGCAGCGCGATGAGCGGCCGCGCGAGCACCACGAGCGCCTGGTGACCCGCCAGCCCCAGCAGCACGCCGGCCAAGCTTCCAGCCAGCCCGACCAGCAGCAGCTCGATGGACAGCAGCGCCACGATGCGACGCTGCGTCGTGCCCAGCGCCCGCAACACCGCGCAGGCGTCCAAGTGGCGCTGCGCGAAGCGCCGGGCGGCGAGCGCGATGGCCACCGCCGCGATCAACGCTGACAGCAACGCCACCAGCGACAAGAACTGTTCGGCGCGGTCCAGGGTGTTGCGAAGCTCGGGCCGCCCACCTTCCAGGGATTCGACCCGTTGGCCGCGCCCCGGCACCACTCCAGCGGTGAAGCGCGCCACCGCGTCCGGGGGACCGGCCACCAGCAGCCGCCAATTGAGCCGGCTTGCCGGCTGCACCAGGCCGCTGGCCCGCAGGTCCTCCATGCCCACGAGGATGCGGGGCGCGAAGTTCACGAAGTTGGCACCCCGGTCCGGCTCCAGTGTCAACACGCGGTCCACGCGGAGGGCGACCTCGCCCAGCTGCACCGTGCCCCCGGGGGCGACACCCAGCGCCGTCAGCAACTGGGCATCGACCCACGCGGTGCCCGGCGCCGGGATGCCTCGCGCGGGGGCGTCCGGGGCGTCCGGCGCCGGAGCCACTCGCAAGTTGCCCCGCAGCGGGTAACCCTCGGTGACCGCCTTGACCGAGGCGAGTTGCGGAGAACCCGGCCCCACCACCATGCTCGGGAACGCGACCGTCGTGGCGACCGACAGGCCAGCCGCGCGTGCGCGCTGCGCGAGCCCCGCGTCGATGGCGCGATCCGCCGACAGCACCCAGTCGGCACCGATCAGCTGTCGCGCCTCCAACTCCAGTGCACCCCGCAAGCGGTCGGCGAAGAAGCCGACGCAGGCGATGGCGGCGACAGCCACGGCGAGCGCCACCAACAACAGGCGAAGCTCGCCGGCACGCGCGTCGCGCGCGGTCATGCGCGCCGCTAGGCGCAGGGTGTGCAGCATGGAGGGGTCAGGTGTCGCGCAGTTTGAACGGCGTGAAATCGGTGTTGGTGTCGTAGTAGTCCTCGCGCTCGGCCCGCTTCAGGAAGGCGATGACCTTGTAGGTGACGGGCGTGAAGAGCACCTCCACCAGGGTCTTGGCGATGAACTGCGACAGCATCAGCGCGGGAATCAACTCGTTGGGGATGATGCCGCTGTTCCAGAAGGCCAACGGGTAGAAGATGGCCGAGTCGACGCCTTCCCCGCACACGGTCGAGCCGATGGTGCGGGTCCAGAGCCAGCGGCCCCGAGTGGCGATCTTCATCTTGGCCAACACGTACGAGTTGACGAACTCGCCGCAGAAGAAGGCGACGAGCGACGCGCCCACGATGCGCCAGGTGTTGCCGAAGGCCACTTCGTAAGACGCCTGGTGCGGCCAGCCGGCCGCCGGCGGCAAGCTCACCACGACGAACGCCATGACGGAGGCGAAGATCATGGCGCCGAAGCCGGCCCAGATGACGCGGCGCGCCCGCGAGTAGCCGTACACCTCGGTCAGGATGTCGCCGAAGATGTAGGAGATGGGGAAGAACAGCACGCCCGCGCCGAACGTGACCGCCCCGAGCAGCGGAAGCGTGATGGTGGCCGCCTTGGCGGGACCGATCAGGTTCGAGCACAGGTAGACCGTGACGAAACCGACCATCACCAAGTCCAGGTAGCGGTACTGGCGTGGCGCGCGCGCAGCGCCTGTGGTTGGATTGGCGGCCATGGCGGTTCGGTTGGGGAAGGCCGCGATCATACCGCCCGCAGGTGTCGTGCCATGCCGGCCGGGTCATGGCTTTGGCTACGGGCGATGTGCGGTCACCGTGGCGCGCCGGCGCCCGGCCGTGCCTCCGCGCCCGCTGCGCCGCTCACGCGCCAGACGGTCTTGCCCACGTCGTCGGCCACCAGCAGCCCGCCTCGCCCGTCCAGCGCCACGCCCACCGGCCGCCCCATCGCGTTGCCCTCGTCGTCCACGAAACGGTCCAGGACGTCGACCGGCGGGCCGGCGGGCTTGCCACCCGCGAAGGGCACGAAGATCACTTTGTAGCCGCTGCGGGGCTTCCGGTTCCAGGAGCCGTGCTGTCCGACGAACATGCCGGAGCCCAGGCGCGGGAAGTCCGGCCCGCCGCCCGTCCATGCCAGGCCCAGCGACGCGGTGTGCGGGCCGAGCGCGTAGTCCGGCACGATCGACTTGGCCACCAGGTCCGGACGTTGCGGCGACACCCGTTCGTCGACTTGTTGCCCGTACCAGCTGTAGGGCCAACCGTAGAACCCGCCCTCCCGCACCGAGGTCATGTAGTCCGGCACCAGATCGCTGCCGATCTCGTCGCGCTCGTTGACCGCGGTCCAGAGGACGCGGCTGCCGGGTTCCCACGCGAGGCCGACCGGGTTGCGCAGACCGGAAGCGAAGATGCGCGCCCGCCCGCTCGCGCGGTCGATCTCCCAGATCGCCGCACGCCCCTCCTCGACCGCCATGCCCTTTTCCGCGACATTGCTGTTGGAGCCCACGCCGACGTAGAGCTTCGTCCCGTCGGGGCTGGCGATCAGGCTCTTGGTCCAGTGGTGGTTGAGCGGGCCGCCGGGCAGGTCGGCGAGCTTGACGCCAGGCGCGTCGATCCGGTCCGACCCCGGCCGATACGGGAAGCGCAGCACCGCGTCGGCATTGGCGACGTACAAGTCCTGCCCCACCAGTGCCATGCCGAAGGGCGAGTTCAAGCCATCCAGGTACACCGAGCGCTTGTCCGCCACGCCGTCGCCATCGGTGTCGCGCAGCAACGTGATGCGGTTCGGGCTGGGCACGCCGGCACCGGCCCGCTTCATGATCCATCCGGCGATCCGATCGCGCAGCCCCTTGCTGCCCTCGGGCTTCGGCGGCGCATTCGATTCGGCGACCAGCACGCCGCCGTCGGGCAACACCAGCAGCCAGCGCGGATGCGACAGGCCATGCGCGAAGCGCGTCACCCCCAAGCCCGGCGCCGGCCGAGGGCCGGCGCCGTCCGGCCACCCCTTGGCCGGCGCGATGTGCACGGTCGGAAGCATCGTCTTGACCGGCGGCGGAAGGCGGGGATTCGGGCCCATGCCGTCTTCCACCGCCAGCCGGGCCCGTTCGCCGCAGCCGGCAAGCATCAGCAGCGCCGCCGCCGAAGCGGCGCCGGCAACCATGCGCGTCGTGCAACTCGTCATCGCTTTCCCAGACCGTTGGTGGAACCGCTCATCCGATGCGTCGGCGCGCCGCCGCGTGGCGCCGCGTCACTTCGCCCCCGTCCTTCTCGATCATGTCCTGCACCTTGGCCGATGCGAGCACCGCGTCGATGTGACGGCGGACGGCTTCGCGCTGCCGCTCGTTGTTCAGCGCCGGCGCCAAGCGCGCCAGCGTGTCGAGCAATCGGATCGCGATCGCCGGCATCGTGGCGCCCGACTGCCGGATCTGGTCGAAGGCCGCATCCATCAAGCCCATCGGCCCGTCGACGTCGCGCAGCGCCCGCACCGCGCCCCGTCCGTCCCGCAGCACGCCTTGCGGCCAGGGTACCGAAAAGATCCGCGCCATGGCGGCGCCCAAATTGTCGATGACCGCCGTCGCCGAGTACGCGTCGTTCATGCTGGGCGACAGCGCGCGCAGCGCGATCTCCACCAGGCGCTCCAGTCCATACTGGATGTCCTGCGTCGGCGTGCGTTCCGATCCGATCACGAACGCCTCGCGCACCGTCTTGCGCATCCCGTCGTCACAGGCCGATGCCGGCGCGACGGCCACGCAGGGCGTGCCAGCGTTGACCCAGTGCCCCGGCCGCAGGTCCAGCCGCAGCACCGCGCCGGCGTTCTCGGCCGCCGCGACGAGCGCCTCGTAGGCGATGCCCTGGACATAGCCGTCGCGTCCCAGGGCGATGGTGGCGGCGCCGTCGAAGAGGCCCTGGGGCAGTCCGGCCTGCCGATGAGCGTCGTCGGTGGAACCTTCGCCGAGCGCACCCAGCTTTCGCGCCGGTTCGTCTGCCGCAGTCGACCCGTCGGTCGCCGCCAGCGGGCGGCCACCGCCATCCACGGCCCGACCGCTCGATCGACTCGAGTCCGGCGCACCGCTCTGGTCCATCGCGCCCTGCGCCGCATGAGCCGCCCCAAGCGCGTCGCAGGCGAGGGTCAACTCGGCCGAAATGCGACGCGCGACGTTGTCGAAAACGATCGAGCGGGCAAGCCGATCGATGAACACCAGCAGCACGAACAGGCACACCACCGAAAGCAGCGAGCCGACCGTGATCGCCACCTGCGGCAGCTCTTCGTAGATGTTCTCGTCGATCACGCGGAGCACCAGCAGCAGATACAACACGGTCGCCATGAACAGGCCCAGCACGACCTGGGTGAAGCGATCGTCAATGAAGCTGCGGATCAGCCGTGGCCCCAGCTGCCCGGCCGCCAGCGTCAGCACGACCATGGTGATCGACAGCACCAGCGAGAACATGGTGATCATGCCCGTGAGCAGGCCGCTCAACAGGTTGCGGGCGCTCTCGGCGCTGCCGCCGTACAGCAGGCGGCCGGCCCAGGAGTCGGCGCCCGGCGCGAACCGGACATCCAGCAAGGTCCCGGCCGCGACCACCGCGACCACGCCCATGCCGAGCGGCAACAGCCACAGGCTGCCGCGAAGCCACGTGATCCAGTGGCGCAGTCGCGTCACGACAGCGGGTTCGATTGCGTCGCCGAGCCGCGCTGCGCCCCGGCGACGGCCACGCGCAGCTCCGGCAGGCCGACGATCTCGAAGGTGGCCGATGCGATCCCGATCCCGGCCGCGTCCAATTCGCTCAGGATCTCGCGGGTCATGGCGTCCTTCACGTCTCGCACGCCATGGTCGGCGCACAGGAATCGCACCGACAACTCGACCCAGTTGTCGGTCAATCGCCAATACACCTGCGGCTCCAAACTGGCGGGGGACGTCGCGTAGCGCCGCTGAAGTTCGGCCAGGGCATCGGCGCCCAACTCCGTGGACTTCAGCGAGTGGCGGCGGGCGGCCTCGAGCAGGATGCGCTCGGCGCGCGCGCGGTCGTCGCGATAGGCGATCGGCAACGCGATCTCCTCCCAGATGAACGGGAAGTCGCGCGTGTAGTTGTAGACCGGCTCGTCGAAGATCTTGGTGTTGCTCACCGACACGATGCGGCCGGTGTACTGGCGGCTCTTGACCCACATGGCCGGGTCGGCGTTCTGCACGGCCGGCGGCTGCCCCATCTCCATGATCTTGGTCTGCATGAAGGTCAGGCCGATGACGTCACCGCGCACGCCGCCCATGGTGATGCGGTCGCCGACGTTGAAGACTTCGCCGCGAAGGATGATGAAGTAGCCGGCCACGGCGGTGATCACGCGCTGCAGCGCGAAGGCCAGGCCGGCGCCGATCATCCCGACGCCGGTGGCCAGCCGCCCGGGCTGGTCGAACCAGATCGACACCAGGCCCAGCGTGAGCACCACCGCAGCGGCCAATCGGATGCCCTGGCGCGACCAGAACGCGATGTTCTCGCGCGCGTTCGTGCCGCGCGTGACGATCCGTTGCGCCAAGCGGCTGACGCCCACCACCACGACGAGGAACACCAGGCTGATGAGCAGCTTGGTGCCTGTCTCGGCGTTCACGCCGATCAGGCGGATGCCGAAGAGCTCGGCCGCCCGATCGGGCCCCACGAATCGAAGGATCTCTGGCATGCGCGCTCGGACCGGTGGCGGATGGGCGGCACAAGCAATCGCCGCGCCACGGTCACCGACGCGGGCGCTCGCCTGGACCGACGCCTGCGCCTGCGCCGCGCCGCATCATGACGACCACGAGTGTCACCACGGTCAACGGAATCGCGAAACCGAGCATCACGTTGCTGAACGCCGGCAGCGCGTCGTGCTGCTGCGCTCGCAGCACCAAGTACGTGACGTAAGCGATGTAATACCCGACGAACAGGCCGCCTTCCCAACGGGCGATCTCACGGCCGGTGAGGAAGATGGGCAGGCACGCGAAGAGCACCGCGAGCATCACCCAGATGTCGAAATTGAGCACCGCCGGCGCCATCGTGATGCCGTCGGGCGCCACCAGTCCGGTCAGCCCCAGGCAACCGAGGATGTTGAACGTGTTGCTGCCGACGACATTGCCGATGGCGATGTCGCGATGCTTGCGCAACGCGGCCATGACCGAGGTCGCCACCTCGGGCATCGAGGTCCCGGCGGCGACCACGGTCAGCCCGATCACCAGGTCGCTGACGCCGAACGCGCGAGCCACGTCCACGGCGGCGGTCACCAGCCACTCCGATCCGAGCACCAGCAGCGCGAGGCCTGCGCCGATCAGCAGGAGTTGCACGGCCCAGTGTGAATCCCATCCGCCGGGCTTCGCGACTTCCCGTTCGTACTCGTCGCGCGTGGCCTGCGTCTCGTTGCGGGACTGGCGCACCAGGAAGGTGGTGTGCGCCACGAGCGCGCCGAGCAGCAGCGCGCAGTCCCAACGGCTCAGCTGCCCGTCGAGCCCGAAGGCCAGCAGCAGCAGCGCCGCGCCGATCATCACCGGCACCTCCTGGCGGATGATCTGGACATTGACCACCAACGGCGTGATGAGCGCCGACACGCCGAGGATGAACAGCACGTTGAAGATGTTGCTGCCCAGCACGTTGCCCACCGCCAGGTCGGCCCGCCCGTCGAGCGCGGCACCGACGGACACCGCCACTTCCGGGGCGCTGGTGCCCATGGCGACCACGGTGAGCCCCACGACGAGAGGCGACACGCCCAGAGACGTGGCCAGTCGGGCGGCACCACGGACCATCAGTTCGGCGCCGGCGACCAGCGCGACGAGGCCGGCCAGGAAAAGGAGAAGCTGCATCTGGGCGTTCCAGGGTCGGCGGCCAGGCCGCGCGGGCGGGGCCGATTCTAGCGGCCGGGTTGGGACGGACGGCTCGCGCAACCCGCGAGGCCCGCGAACGCGGTAGGCTTGCCGGATCCGGACGGTGCGCGGCTCGCTGGGGGCTGCCCCCGTCGACTGCGCCGTCTGCGCTCCGTTTCACCTCCTGTCTTCGAGAACATGCCTCCGCTCCGCATCATCGTCGTGGACGACGACCAAAATGCCGCCCATGCGATGGCGGCCGCGCTGGAAGCGCATGGTCACCAGACCCGGGCGCTCACCGACCCCGCGGGGGTGATAGCCGAGGCGCTCGCCTTCTCGCCGCAAGCGATCCTGCTCGACCTGAACTTCGCGGCGCTGGGCATGTTCCGCGGGGCCGAGATCGCCGCCGAGCTGCGTGCCCACCCCGTGCTGAAGAAGCTGACGCTCATCGCGGTGTCCGGCCAGAGCGACCGCGTCGACCGAGACATCACGCAGGCGGCGGGCTTCGACCACCACTTGAAGAAGCCGGTGGACATCGAAGCACTGCTGGCCCTGCTGCAAGGCGCGCCGAAGACGCGGCGCTGACGGCGCCTCGGTTGCCGGATCCGGCGTTCAGTGGGCGCCGAAGCGCTTGGCCTGCGGCCGGGGCGGCGCGGGCTGGGCAGTGCTGCTGGCGGCCGGCACCGGCCGCCGCCACCGGGCGCGCAGGGCACCGGCAGGGTCGACGTCGGACGCCGCCCGGGCGAGGCCGTCCGCGCCGATCGACCAGAGGCTCGGCAGGACCCGGGCGTCGGTGGACTCGCGCGCCGAACGGGCGCACGACCAGTGCGGACCGACATAGGCGAGCACCCGCACGGACTGCCACAGCGGCGCCGGGCACACGGTCGCCAGTCGGAAGCAGTCGTCGTCCAGGCGAACGATCGCGTACAGCGGTTGCATGGGGTGCGAGGAGGCCAGAGTTGCTGCCCATGCAGATTAGCGCCCCGCAGGCGGCGGTGGACGGACTGACGCTTGCCGGCAACGGCCCCGCGGGCAAGCGGCGGGAGCGGCGCGACCAGCGGTCAGGCGCGGCGGTCGAGCGTCGAGGGAGCGGGCGCGCTTAAGATGCGGGCACCGCCGGCTTTTCCTGAGCCGCGCCCCGATGGAGAAGGCTGCCCTTGGTCCTAGCCACGCCGCCCCCTAGCCTCGAACAGGCGTTGGCGCTCGCCGCTCGGTGGGTCCGGTCCGCCGACGGCCTGCTCATCGGCGCCGGGGCGGGCATGGGGATCGATTCAGGGCTGCCCGACTTTCGCGGCACGACCGGTTTCTGGCGGGCTTACCCGCCCCTCGCGGCCCGCGGGTTGGCCTTCGAGGACGTGGCCACGCCGCACCTGTTCGAGACCCAGCCACGCTTGGCCTGGGGCTTCTACGGGCATCGCCTGGCCTTGTATCGCGGCACGCGCCCGCACGAAGGGTTCTCGATCCTGCAGCGGTTGGCCTCCCGCCTGCCCGAGGGTCTTTTCGTGTTCACCAGCAATGTCGACGGGCAGTTCCAGCGCGCGGGCGTACCCGCCGACCGGGTACTGGAAGTACACGGCTCGATCCACCGGCTGCAATGCACCGTCCCATGCCGGGACGTCGCGTGGCCGGCCGACGAGTTGGAACCCGAGGTGGACGCGCAGCAGCTGGAGTGGACCGCACCCCTGCCCCGCTGCCGGCATTGCGGGCGGCTGGCCCGGCCGAACATCCTCATGTTCGACGACGACGCCTGGGTCGACCCGGACGGCGGGCAGGCCGCACGGCTGGACGACTGGCTGGGGCGCGCGAGCGACGCCGTCGTGCTGGAGATCGGCGCTGGCGGGGCCGTGCCGACCGTGCGGCGCTTCTGCAGCCGCCTGCGGCGGCGCCGAGTCGGCATCAACCCGGATTACGCGATCGCCGTGAGCGAACGGCGCATCGACCTGCCGTTCGGGGCGCGGGAGGCCGCACGAATGCTGGAACATGCGGTGGAGCTTGCGTGAGGAGGATGCCGTCGGCGCCGTAGGCGACGTCAACGCGACCTGCCATGGCGCAATCGCGAGCCTGATGTCGCTGGTACCGTGAACCGCATCTGCTTCCGGCGGAGAGTGAGGGATTCGAACCCCCGAGGGGTTGCCCCCTAACGGATTTCAAGTCCGCCGCATTCGGCCACTCTGCCAACTCTCCCCGTCCGCGCATTCTAGCCGCGGTCCCTCCCGCTCCAGAAGCCCGGCCGGCGGGGCTCGTTTATGATCGACGGTCCGACCCGAACCGACGCCCCGCCCGAGGAGCCTGCACTTGAGCTCGATCCGCTACGACCGCGATGCCGACGGCATCGTCACCCTGACGCTCGACGCGCCCGGCGAAGCGGTCAACACCATGAACGCCGCGTTCCAAGCGGACTTGGCCGCCGTCGTGGCACGCCTGGAAGCCGAGCGCGATCAAGTGTCGGGCGTGGTCTTCACGTCGGCCAAGCCCACCTTCTTCGCGGGCGGCGACCTCCGGGCGCTGGTGGCGGTGCAGCCCGAGGACGCGCAGCGCTTCTTCGACGAGATCCAGTCGATGAAGGCCGTTATGCGCCGGCTGGAGAAGCTGGGCCGGCCGGTGGCGGCCGCGATGGCGGGCTCGGCCCTGGGCGGCGGGCTGGAGCTGGCCCTGTGCTGCCACTTCCGGGCGTGCCTGGACGACCCGAAGATCCAGATCGGTTTTCCGGAAGTGACGTTGGGGCTGTTGCCCGGGGCCGGCGGCGTGGTCAAGACGGTCCGCCTGATGGGATTGCAGGCCGCCCTGCCCTACCTGATGGAAGGCAAGCGCATCGACCCCCAGGCGGCATTGGAGGCCGGCTTCGTGCACGCGCTGGCGTCGACGCCCGAAGCGGTGCTGCAGCAGGCGCGCGCCTGGGTGTCAGCCAATCCGAAGGCGGCCCAGCCGTGGGACGACCCCAAGGCGAAGATCCCCGGCGGCACGCCGTCGAGCCCCGCGGTGGCGGCCATGCTGGCCATCGCGCCGGCCATGCTCCTCGACAAGACGCGCGGCAACCTGCCTGCCCCGGAGGCCATTCTGGCGGCCGCTGTGGAAGGTGCGCAGGTCGATTTCGACACCGCGATGCGCATCGAGTCGCGCTACATGACCAAGCTCGCCACGGGCCAAGTCGCCAAGAACATGATCGGCACGTTCTTCTTCCAGCTCAACGAAGTGAAGGCGGGCCGCAGTCGTCCGGGCGATGCGCCGCGGCGCAAGGCGACCAACGTGGGCGTCCTCGGCGCCGGCATGATGGGCGCAGGCATCGCCTGGGCGTGCGCGAGCCGGGGCGTGCCGTGCGTGCTGAAGGACGTTTCGTTGGACAAGGCCGAGGCGGGAAAGGCGTACAGCGCGAAGCTGTTGGCCAAGCAGGTCGAGAAGGGACGCATGTCGCCTGCGCAGGCCGAAGGCGTGCTGGCGTTGATCACGCCGGCCGCCGACGGCCCCAGTGGCGCGCCTTCGGCATTGGCCGGTTGCGACCTGGTGATCGAGGCGGTGTTCGAAGACCGGGCGCTGAAGGCCCGGGTCACGCGCGAGGCCGAGGAGGTGCTCGACGCCGATGCGGTGTTCGCCTCCAACACCTCCACGCTGCCGATCGGCGGGTTGGCGCAGGCGTCCAAGCGGCCCGAGCGCTTCGTCGGGCTGCACTTCTTTTCGCCCGTCGACAAGATGCCCTTGGTGGAGATCATCAAGGGGGAGCGCACCTCCGAAGAGACGCTGGCACGCGCTTACGACTTCGTCCTGCAGATCGGCAAGACGCCGATCGTGGTCAACGACGCGCGCGGTTTCTACACGAGCCGTGTCTTCGGCACGTTCGTCAACGAAGGCATGGCATTGGTCGGCGAGGGCATGCCGGCGGCGATGGTGGAGAACGCCGGGGTGCAGATCGGCATGCCCGTGGGGCCGCTGGCGGTGCTGGACGAGGTGTCGCTGAAGCTGGCTGATGACGTGCTGCACCAAGAGCTGGCGGACCTGGAGCGCGAGGCCGCGGGTGGGCACGGCACAGCCCACGACCACGACCACGGCCACGACCATGCCCACGCGCATGACCATGGCCACGACGGTCATGGCCACGCGCATGACCACGACGGCCACGGCCATGGCGACGGACACGCCCATGCGCACGAGCATGCGCACGAGCACGACCACGACCACGGACACGCCGCTGCCCCAGCCGCCGCGCCCGCCAAGGCACACGCGCACGCGCACGCCGGCCACGCGCACAGCGTGAAGTCGCGCCGCATGCCCGAATCCGCGGTCTACGTGCTGGAGAAGATGGCGCACGGCTACCGGCGCATGGGACGCGCGCATGGCGCGGGCTTCTACGACTATCCGGACGACGGCTCGCCCAAGTCGCTGTGGTCGGGCCTCAAGACCTTCCAGCGCGGCGGCAAGCCCATTCCGTTGGAGGACGCCAAGGACCGCATGCTCTACATCCAGGCCCTCGAGACCGTGCGCTGCCTGGACGAAGGCGTGCTGGAATCCACCCGCGACGCCAACATCGGCGCGATCTTCGGCTGGGGCTTCCCGGCGTGGACCGGCGGCACCGCGCAGTTCGTCAATCACGTGGGCCTGTCGCGCTTCGTGGAGCGCGCCGACGAATTGGCCGCCCGCTACGGTGAGCGCTTCACGCCCCCGGCCTCCCTGCGCGACAAGGCAGCGCGCGGCGAGGCGCTCTGAAAAGGATCATCCCATGGTGCAGATCGAGCGTGACGGCCCGGTGTGGACGGTCGTGATCGACCGGCGCGACGCGCGCAACGCGGTGGACGGCCCGACGGCGCAAGCGCTTGCCGACGCTTTCCGCGAGTTCGACGCCGACGCGCAGGCCAAGGTGGCCGTGCTGCATGGCGCGCACGGTCAGTTCTGCGCCGGCGCCGACCTCAAGGCGCTGGCCGAGGGCGGCCGTGCCAACCGGATGCAGCCGGACGGCGACGGCCCGATGGGGCCGACGCGCATGCTGTTGTCCAAGCCGGTGATCGCGGCCGTGTCGGGCTACGCGGTCGCCGGCGGCACCGAACTCGCCCTGTGGTGCGACCTGCGGGTGGCCGAGGAAAGCACCGTGTTCGGCATCTTCTGCCGGCGCTTCGGCGTGCCGTTGATCGACGGCGGCACCGTGCGCCTTCCCCGGCTGATCGGCATGTCGCGGGCACTGGACATGATCCTCACGGGGCGGCCCGTGCGCGCGGACGAGGCGCTGTCGATGGGACTGGTCAACCGCGTGGTGCCCAACGGCCAATCCCGTCCCTTCGCCGAAGCGTTGGCGCGCGAGATCGCCGCCTTTCCGCAGGAGTGCATGCGCAACGACCGCCGCTCGGTCTACGAGCAGGCTGGCCAGCCCTTCGAAGCAGCGATGACGCGTGAGTTCGAGCTGGGGTTGCGCTCGATCGCCGCCGGCGAGATGCTGGCGGGCGCCACGCGCTTCGCTTCCGGCGACGGTCGCCACGGCGGGAGCGTGGCATGACCGCGGCCACCGCCACGCGCGTGCGCCCGGAGCAACGCCTGCACGATTGGCATGAGCCCGCCCGGCCGCGCGCCGCCGCCACCGTGCTGCTGGCACGCGACGGCGCTCGCGGGTTGGAAATCCTGATGACCCGCCGTTCGCCCACGGCGAGCTTCGCTCCGGGCGCGTACGTCTTCCCCGGCGGCGCCGTCGATGCGGAGGACGCGTCGGCCGGGACCCGCGCGGCGTGCCGGGCGCGCGACGACCAGGACGACGAGCAGGTGGCCTATGCCGTGGCCGCGGCACGCGAATCCTTCGAGGAAGTGGGCGTGCTGCTGGCCAGCGACGCCGACGGCCATCCGGTCGACGGCGCGCGGGCCGCGGCGCTTTCGCGCCATGCGCCACTCGACGCGCAACTGGCCGAGCGCGGCTGGCGGCCCGCCGTGGAGCGCATCTGGTGGTTCTCGCACTGGATCACCGACCGCGACCTGCCCAAGCGCTTCGATGCACGGTTCTTCGTGGCGCCGATGCCGCCGGGCTTCGAGCCGCAGGCCGACGACGGCGAGACCTTCGAGCCGGAGTGGGTGCATCCGGCCGACGGCCTCGAACGCTTCGAGGCCGGCAGCTTCCACATGATCTTCCCGACCATCCGCACGTTGCGCGCATTGCGGCGCTTCGCGACGGTGGACGCGCTGATCGAGCATTGCGCGCGGCAGGCGCGGCCCGTGCCGTCCTGCCCGCGGGCGGGCATGCTGGCCGGCGAGGTCGAGCGGTACCAGGAGGACGAGCCGCCCTTCGGGGAGTTGGAACTCACGGTGCCGGACGGCCGCGTGCTGCACGCGCTGGACTGGCAGCACGAGCGGCCCGTGGCGCTGACGCGGTCGGTCTCGCGGCTCACCGCCCCGAACGGATCGATGATGACCGGGCCGGGAACCAACACCTACCTGGTGGGCGACGCGCGCGACATGGTCGTGATCGACCCGGGCCCGGACGACGCGGCGCACATCGAGCGCATCGCGCAAGAAGGCGCGGGCCGCATTCGGCTGATCCTGTGCACGCATTCGCATCCCGACCATTCTCCAGGCGCGTGGCGGCTGCAGCGCCTGACGGGCGCGCCCGTGGCCGGAATGCGGTCGGCGCCGGACGTGCCGGCCGCCTGGCGCTTCGCGCCCGACCGCGAAGTGGCCGACGGCGAGCGCATCGCGGTGGGCGGATGCACGCTGCGCGCGGTGCACACGCCCGGCCACATGTCGAACCACCTGTGCTTCGTCCTGGAGGAGGATGGCCTGCTGTTCTCGGGCGACCACGTGCTCAACGGATCGACCACGGTGGTCGACCCGGCCGATGGCGACATGGGCGACTACCTCGCGTCGTTGGCGCGGCTGCGCGAGCAGCCGGTGGACTACATCCTGCCGGCGCATGGCTGGGTGCTGGGACCGGCCGTCGCCGCCATCGAGCGGCTGATCGCGCATCGGATGGCGCGCGAAGCCAAGGTGCTCGGGGCGCTGCGGGCGCGCGACGGCGGCACGCTCGACGAACTGGTCCTGCACGCCTATGACGAAGTGCCGCCGCGGCTGCATCCGGTGGCCAAACGGTCCCTGCTGGCGCACCTGCTCAAGCTGGGGCGCGACGGGCATGCGAAGGAAAGCGCGGGGAGATGGCGCGCGACGGTTTGACAACGCGTGACGCGCCCCCGGGAGGCAGGCTAGAGTAGCCGCGCACGCCATGCAGGCGCGCCGCGCGCGGCGGCTGCCGCGCCCAACAAGACACATCAAGAGGGAGACAGACGCATGCGCAACGTCATCGTCGGAGCCATCGCCACGGCCGCGCTGGCCCTGGGCCTGGGAGCCATCGCCACCGCGCAGCAGCAAGCCGCGCCAGCCGCGCAGATGCCGACCGTGCCGCCTTCCAAATGGGGCCCCGCCGACGAGATCGGCGCGGCCAACTACATGACGCCGCAACTGGTGTCGCAGGCGGCGCGGCTCATCAAGACCGGCAAGGTGTACTCGCTGGGCATCACGGTCAACACCAAGACGCCGGCCTTCCCGCCGCGCAGCTGCGCGATCTACATCGTGCAGCCTGGACAGACAGGCTCGTCCAACGGCCTGGGGCCGACCCGCACCACCTACAACGACGACATCCTCAACTGCTGGACCGGCATCGGCACGCAGCTCGACGGCCTGGGCCACATCGGCGCGGGCGACACCTACTACAACGGCAACAAGTGGGCCGACATCGCGCAGATGGGCGGCCTGAAGAAGCTGGGCGTGGACAAGGTGCCGCCCATCGTGGGCCGCGGGGTGCTGCTCGACATGGCGGCCTACTACGGCGTGGATGTCGTCAAGGAAGGCACGGCCTTCAACCGCCGCGAGATCGAGGAAGTGGCCAAGCGCCAAGGCGTCGAGATCCGCCAGGGCGACGTCGTGATCTTCCACACGGGCTGGCTGTCGATCATCGACAAGGACCCCAAGCGCTTCGGCGAGGTCGAGCCTGGACTGGGCCGGGACGGCGCTCGCTTCCTGGTGTCGCGCGGCGTGGTGGCCGTGGGCGCGGACACCTGGGGCCTGGAGGCCATCCCCTTCGAGCAAGGCGCCGGCGTCTTCGAGGTGCACCAGATCCTGCTGACCCTCAACGGCACCTACATCCTCGAGAACATCAACACCGCTGAGCTGGCCCGCGACAAGGCCTACGAGTTCATGTTCGTGCTGGGCCACAACAAGTACGAAGGCGCCGTACAGTCGATGATCAACCCGGTGGCGATCCGCTGATCGCCAGCCAACAGAAGGAGTCTTGCATGCCGCGGAACGCGCGCAGTCAGTCACCGGGCCCGGTTTCGGCCCCACGCTCTTCGACGCCCTCCGCGGCGCATCCTCTCTTCATGCCGGCCGATGGCGTCGGACCGCACGTCGGACGGCCGCCCGGCGTATCTCGCCGGCAGCTGCTGGCCGCCGCGGTGGCGGCGCTGGCGCTGCCGGCCGCCTCGCGCCGTGCCCATGCGCAGGAGACCACCGCGCCTCAGGGCGTCAACGCGCCGCAAGGCGCCGAGCCCTTCGTTCCTCGCGTCGGCCAGAGCGGCAAGGACGTGGTCTGGGTGCCGACGCCCGAAACGCTGGTGCAGCGGATGCTGCGCATGGCAGAAGTGGGCCCGCGCGATTACGTCGTCGACCTGGGCGCCGGCGACGGCAAGATCGTCATCGCCGCGGCGCGCGACTTCGGTGCGCGATCGCTGGGCGTCGAGTTCAACCCGGACATGGTGCGGCTCGCGCGCAGCAATGCGCTGGCGGCCGGGACCGGTGAACGCGCCCGGATCGAGCAAGGCGACATCTTCGCCTTCGACTTCGGCACGCCCACGGTGGTCACGATGTACCTGCTTCCCAACCTCAATCTCCGTCTTCGGCCGCGCCTGCTGGGCATGGCGCCGGGCACCCGCGTCGTGTCGCACCAGTTCACCATGGGCGAGTGGGAGGCCGATGAAGAGACCTTGCTCGAGAACCGCTCGGCGTACCTGTGGATCGTGCCGGCCAACGCGGGCGGCAACTGGAAGCTGAACTGGCGCGACCCCGGCGGCAACGGCGGCATGGACGCGACCGTCGAGCAGACCTTCCAGAAGATCAAGGGCACGGCGCGGGCCGGGGACCTCCGGATCTCGCTTCGCGCGCCGCAACTCTACGGCGACCGCATCCGCTTCGACCTGATGGACGACAAGGGCGTGCTGCGCAGCTTCGAGGGCCGCGTCGAGGGGAACACGATGCGCGGCACCACGTTGCTGCGGCCGGCGGCCGGCGGCGCCAGCGGTGACCGCGCGGCGCGTGGCAGCGGCACCTTCAGCGCCACCCGCAGCGGCGAAGCGCCGCCGATCGCGTCGTGAGGCGGGCGGACGCGCCGTCGGGGCGCTCGCCGGCTGCGGGTGCCGGGGCCGGGCCCCGGTCCGAACCACCTTCGGGGTCGACTGTCGCCGCGGCCGCGGTCGGCAGCGAGGGTCAGCCGCACGCGACGCTCGGACTGCGCGAGGCGATCGCCATCATCGTGGGCATCGTCATCGGCGCCGGGATCTTCAAGGCGCCCTCGCTGGTCGCGATGAACGTGCCCAGCGAGGCGTGGCTCTACGGCGCGTGGCTGCTGGGCGGGCTGGTGTCGTTGATCGGCGCGCTGTGCTACGCCGAACTCGCGACCGCCTTCCCGAGCGCAGGCGGCGACTACCATTTCCTGCACCGGGCCTTCGGGCGGCACGTGTCGTTCCTGTTCGCATGGGCGCGCTTCTCGGTCATCACCACCGGGTCGATCGCGCTGCTGGCCTTCGTGTTCGGCGACTACATGACGCAGCTGGCGCCGCTCGGCGCTGCGTCGCCGGTGGTGTGGGCGGTGTTGGCGATCGTCGTGCTGACCTGGGTCAACGTGCGCGGCGTGCGGGCCGGGACGCGCACGCAGAGCTGGCTGACGTCGCTGGAAGTGCTGGGGCTGGTCATGATCGTCGTGGCGGGTGTCGTCGCGGCGATGACCGGAGCCGGCGCCGGCGAGGTGGCGGGCGCGGGCGCCGCGGCCACGGCGGCAGGCGCGAATGCGGCCGCTGCCGCCCCGGCCGCTTCAGCGCCGACGGTGGCGGCGTTCGGCATGGCGATGGTCTTCGTGCTGCTGACCTATGGCGGATGGAACGAAGCAGCCTACATCGGTGCGGAACTGCGCGACGAGAAGCGGAACATGGTGCGCGCGCTGCTCTGGTCGATCGCGATCATCACGTCGCTCTACGTGTTGGTGAACTGGGCCTACCTGTCCGCCCTCGGGTTGGGCGGCATGGCGGCCTCCAAGGCGGTGGCGGCCGACACACTCGCAGTGAGCTTCGGCTCCACCGGGCGCGTGGTCATCGCGGCCATGGTGGCGATCGCGGCGCTGACCTCCATCAACGCGACGATGATCGTCGGGGCGCGCACGACCTACTCGCTCGGGCGGGACTGGTCCGCGCTGGGTGTGCTGGGCCGATGGGACGAAGCGCGCGGCACGCCGGTGCGCGCGATGCTGGCGCAGGGCGGCGTGGCGCTCGCGCTCGTGGTGCTCGGGCTGGGTGCGCGCGGCGGCTTCACGACCATGGTCGAGTACACCGCACCGGTGTTCTGGCTGTTCTTCCTGCTGTCAGGCGTCAGCTTGCTGGTGCTGCGCGTGCGCGAGCCGATGCAACCCCGCCCTTTCCGCGTGCCGCTGTACCCGGTGCTGCCGCTGCTGTTCATCTCCAGTTGCGCGTACATGCTGTGGTCGAGCCTGTCCTATGTGCGAAGCAACAGCTTCCTGGGCATCAATGCGGCATGGATCGGGGTGGCCGTGCTCGCATCCGGGGTGGTGCTGGCATGGGTGGCGGGACTGGCCGGGCGCGGGCCAGGGGCGGCCGTGGCCCGCGCGCCCGATCGGCGCGCCTGACCCATCGGCGGGCACCGCAGCGGGCGACCGAGGCGGGCGGCCGCGGCCGTGCAGGGGTCGTGCAGGCACCACGTGCTGCGCCGAGGAGTCCGCTCGGCCGCCGCGGAAGGCCTTGGCGCTGGCATGAAAAAGGCGGCCCGCGGGCCGCCTCGGTGCGAGGGGACTGCGACGCGGCAGGCCCGGAGCCCGCGCCCGCGTCGCATCGCCTCTTCAGGCGTCAGGCCGGCTGCGCCGCCTGCGCCGCCGCGTCGTCCGCATCGGCCGCCTTCTTCGACAGGCGCACGCGGCCCTTGTCGTCGGTCTCGATGACCTTGACGCGCAGCGTCTGGCCTTCTTTCACGTAGTCGCCCACGTTGTTGACGCGCTCGTTGGCGATCTGCGAGACGTGCAGCAGCCCGTCGCGGCCCGGCATGATCTGCACGATGGCGCCGAACTCCAGGATCTTGAGCACGGTGCCTTCGTAGATCTTGCCCACTTCGACTTCGGCCGCGATGTCGCTGATGCGCTGCTGGGCCTTCTTGGCGGCTTCAGCATCCACGGCGGCGATGGTGATGGTGCCGTCGTCCTTGATGTCGATCTGCGTGCCGGTCTCCTCGGTCAGCGCGCGGATGACGGCGCCGCCCTTGCCGATCACGTCCCGGATGCGCTCGGGGTTGATCTTCATCGTGTACATGCGCGGCGCGAAGTCCGACAGCTCGGTGCGCGCCTCGCCCATGGCGGCCTGCATCTTGCCCAGGATGTGCAAGCGGCCTTCCTTGGCCTGCGCCAGCGCCACCTGCATGATCTCCTTGGTGATGCCTTGGATCTTGATGTCCATCTGGAGCGCCGTGATGCCGTTCTCGGTGCCCGCCACCTTGAAGTCCATGTCGCCCAGGTGGTCCTCGTCGCCGAGGATGTCGGACAGCACCGCGAAGCGGTTGCCTTCCTTGATCAGGCCCATGGCGATCCCCGCCACGTGCGACTTCATCGGCACGCCGGCGTCCATCAACGCCAGGCAGCCGCCGCACACGGACGCCATCGACGACGAACCGTTGGATTCCGTGATCTCGGACACCACGCGAAGCGAGTACGCGAACTCCTCTGGCGCGGGAATCAGTGGCACCAGCGAGCGCTTGGCCAGGCGCCCGTGGCCGACTTCGCGGCGCTTGGGGCTGCCCGTGCGGCCGGTCTCGCCGGTGGCGAAGGGCGGCATGTTGTACTGGAACATGAAGCGGTCGCGGTACTCGCCGGCCACCGCGTCGATGATCTGCTCGTCGCGCGAGGTGCCCAGCGTGGCGGCCACCAGCGCCTGCGTCTCGCCGCGGGTGAACAGCGCCGAGCCGTGCGCGCGGGGCAGCACGCCGGTGCGGATGCTGATCGGCCGCACGGTGCGCGTGTCGCGCCCGTCGATCCGCGGCTCGCCCGACAGGATCTGCTTGCGCACGATCGCCGACTGAAGGTTGAAGAGGATGTCCGACAAATCGTTGGAGTCGATTGAGCCGGTGCCGGCGGCGGCGGCCTCCTGCTGCACCGTGGCTTTCACTTGCGATTCGATCGCACGGATGCGCTGCACGCGCTCCTGCTTGTTGCGGATGAGGTAGGCCTCGCGCATCTGGTCCTCGGCCAACGCCGAGACGCGGGCGATCAGCGCCTCGTTGCGGGCCGGGGGCTGCCAGTTCCATTCCGGCTTGCCGGCTTCCTCCACCAGCTCGTCGATGGCCTGGATGGCGGCCTGCATCGCCTGGTGGCCGAAGTTCACGGCGCCCAGCATCACGTCCTCGGACAGCTCGTGCGCCTCGGACTCCACCATCATCACGGCCACGTCGGTGCCGGCGATGACCAGATCGAGCTTGGACTGCTCCATCTGCGCGGCGGTGGGGTTGGCGACGTACTGGCCGTCAAGGTAACCCACGCGCACGGCGCCGATGGGGCCGTTGAAAGGCAGCCCGGAGATGGCCATGGCCGCGCTGGTGGCGATCATGGCGGGGATGTCGGGGTCGATCTCCGGGTTCAGCGACAGCACCGTGATGATCACCTGGACTTCGTTGAAGAAGCCTTCGGGAAAGAGCGGGCGGATCGGGCGGTCGATCAGGCGCGCGATCAGCGTCTCGCGGTCGGTCGGGCGGCCTTCGCGCTTGAAGAAGCCACCGGGAATGCGGCCGGCGGCGTAGAACTTCTCGACGTAGTCGACGGTGAGCGGGAAGAAGTCCTGGCCCGGCTTGGGTTCCTTGCGGGCCACGACGGTGGCCAGGACCATGGTGTCGTCGATGCGGCAAATCACGGCGCCGTCGGCCTGGCGGGCGATTTCGCCCGTCTCGAGGGTGACGGTGTGCTCCCCCAGCTGGAATGATTTCTTGGCGATGTCGAACACTGCTATTCCTCTCTCACATTTTTTGCCCGCGCTATGGGCCGGCGGCGCGGTTCGCCTGCAACGGATGGCGCACGCCGTTTCTTGCGGCGCCCACAAAGGAAAATGCCTGCGACGTGGTTGGCGGCGCAGGCATTCCCGGTACTGTCTGGCTTGCGTGATTCTGCGTTCGGCGCGTCGGCTTACTTGCGCAGGCCCAGTCGCTCGATCAGCGTCTTGTAGGCCTGGGGGTTGCGCCCCTTCAGGTAGTCCAGCAACTTCCGACGGCGGCTGACCATCTTGAGCAGGCCGCGGCGCGAGTGGTGATCCTTGACGTGCTTCTTGAAGTGATCGGTCAGGTCGTTGATGCGGGCGGTCAGGAGCGCCACCTGCACTTCGGGCGAGCCCGTGTCGTTCTGGGCACGCTGGTAGTCCGTGACGATCTTGGACTTGTCGATGTCTGCTACGGCCATTCTCATTTCCCCAATGAAAGCGACTTGCGGAGACGCCGGGATGCGTCGCCGTGCTTGTTACCCTGCCTGCTGCCTTGGCGCCGACGCGCCTCAGCAAGGCTTCGTTCTTTGCGTCGCGAAATGCAAAGCCTTTGAATTTTATAGGGAAACGGGCGAACCTGCAAATGGGGGCGCCTCAGGCCGCCTTGACCTGCATCGCCTTGTATTCCAGGAACTCCTCCAGCCCGTAGACGCCGTTCTCACGTCCATGGCCGGACTGCTTGTAGCCGCCGAACGGCGCCAGCGGGTTCCAGCCACCGCCGTTGATGTCGATCTGCCCCGTGCGGATCCGCCGCGCCACGCGCATGGCCCGCTCGTCGTCGCCGGCCCATACCGCGCCGGACAAGCCGTAGATGGAATCGTTGGCGATGCGCACCGCGTCGGCCTCGGTGTCGTAGGGCACGATGGTCAGCACGGGCCCGAAGATCTCTTCCTGCGCGAGCACGTGGCGCGAGTCGTCAACGACGAACACCGTGGGCTTCACGAAGTAACCTCGCTCGCAACCGGCCGGCGTGTCGGCGCCCCCGGTGACCAGCTCGGCGCCTTCGGCCACGCCCCGCTCGATCAAAGTGCGGACGCGATCGCGCTGGGCCGCCGACGCCAACGGTCCCAGCTTGACGCCCTCGGCGAAGGCGCTGCCCACGGTGAAGGACTCGGCCGCCGCCTTGGCGATCGCGCGCGCCTCGTCCAGGCGGGCGCGCGGCACCAGCAGGCGGGTCAAGGCCGCGCAGGTCTGCCCGGAGTTGAGATAGCAGTTGGAGACGGTGGCACGCACCGCTTTCTCGAAGTCGGCGTCGTCCAGCACCACCGACGCGCTCTTGCCGCCCAGCTCCAGCGACACGCGCTTGACCATCTGCGCGGCCACTTCCGACACCCGCTTGCCGGCGCGGGTGGATCCGGTGAAGCTCACCATGTCGACGTCCGGATGCGCGGTCAACGCCTCGCCCACCACCGGGCCGTAGCCCGTCACGAGGTTGAACACCCCCGGCGGCAGACCCGCCTCGTGGATCGCGTCGGCAAGGATGAAGGCGTTGATCGGGGCGACTTCGGACGGCTTGAGCACCACGGTGCAACCCGCGGCCAGCGCGGGCGCCACCTTCAGCGTGATCTGGTTGAGCGGGTAGTTCCAGGGTGTGATGGCCACGACCACCCCCACCGGCTCGCGGGCCACCAGCGAATTGCCGACCTTCTCCTCGAAGGCGAATTCACGCGCGAGCTTGGCGTAATGGCCCCAGTTGGCCACCGGGCCGCCCACCTGCATCCGCGACGTGAACTTGACCGGCATGCCCACTTCGGTGGCGATGACGCGCGTGAGCTCGTCGCTGCGCGCCTTGAGCGCATCGGCCACCTTCTGCAGGTGATCGGCCCGCTGCGCGGGCGGCGTCTGCGACCAGCCCTCGAACGCGGCGCGGGCAGCGGCGACGGCCGCGTCGGCGTCCGCCTCGTTGCCTTCGGGGATGCGCGCGAACACCTCCTCGGTGTTCGAGTCCATCACGTCCATGGCGCGGGCGCCGGACGGGTCGGTCCACTGCCCGCCGATGTAGAACTGCTTGCGGTCGATCATGGGGTGGTCTCCTGGGGCCGGATCATCCGGCAAGTCGTTGGTTGCGTCGTCTCGGTGCGGTCCGCGAAACGCTCGGTGCGAAAGCCGTAGCCGCTGCCCTCGACATCGTAAGGCACCGCCTGCCCGTCCGCCCGGCGCATCACGGACACGTAGAGGGGCGTGAGGAGCTGGTGGTCCTCCCGGCGCATCTGCGCCGCGTAGGGCGGGCCGGCATGCACGCGGCCTTCAAGCGCCAGCGCCACGGCCCGCGCCTCGGTGGCGCCCGCCACCTCGATCGCGGCCGCCAGCATCTCCAGCATCACGACGTGGCGCATGTTGAAGTAGTCGTCCCGTGGGTCGCGGATGCGACTGCGGAAGTCCTTCAGGATCGCCTCGCCGGCGGCGATGCCGGCGTTGGGGTGCCACTCGGCCACCGCCCTCACCCGCCCCACGCCCGCCTCGCCCAGTGCCGTGGGTGCGCCCAGGCTGTTGCCGTAGAAAGTGTAGAAGTTGGCCGGCAGCCCGGAGTCCCGCACGGCGCGCACCAGAAGCGTCAAATCGTTGCCCCAGTTGCCCGACACGACGGTGTCGGCCGCCGCGGCGCGGATCTTCGCCGCATACGGCGCGAAGTCTCGGATCCGGCCAAGCGGGTGCAGCTCGTCGCCCACGAATTGGATGTCGGGGCGCCGCGCCGAGATGGCGGCCCGTGCGCTTCGCGCGAACTGCTGGCCGAAGCTGTAGTCCTGGTTCAACAGGTAGACGCGGCGCACGCTGCGATCGGCCGCCAGCGCCTGCGCCAACGCCGCCATCCGCATGTCCGCGTGGGCGTCGAAACGGAAGTGCCAGAAGCTGCACTTCTCGTTGGTGAGCGCAGGGTCGACCGCCGAATAGTTGAGGAAGAGCACGCGATTGCCGGGCTCGCGCTCGTTGTGGCGGGCGACGGCTTCAATCAGCGCGCCGGCCGTTGAAGAGCTGTTGCCCTGCAGGACGAACGCGATGCCTCGATCGGTGGCGGCGCGCAGCAGCGCAAGCGCTTCCTCGGTCTGCCCCTTGCTGTCGAAGCGTTGCAGCTCCAGCGGACGACGCATGTCGCCGACGCGGACACCGCCGCGGGCGTTGATACGGTCGACCGCGAATTGCAGGTTGCGTGCGACGGCCTCACCGGCGTTCGCAAAGGAGCCTGACAGGCCTTCGATCAGCGCGAGGCGGATCGGCTCGCCCGTGGGCGAAAGCGCAGGCTCCCTGCCAGCGGTGGGTGGTCGCTCGTCCATGCGGGCTGGGACACGTGCATCGGCGCCGCGACCGGACGTGGCGCCGGAAGCCGAGGTCCAGGCGAGCAGGCTCGTCGACAAAACGGTGATCGCGCCGAAAAGAACGAGGCGGCGAGGCAAGAGTGCGCGAAGCATGCGGAGCGCGGCGAGGATCCGGAAAGGGCCCGCATTCTACTGACGCGCACGGTCCTGGAAGCAGCCACCGCGGCCGCTCCCGGCCGGATCAAACGTCCTGTTGCGCGTGCACGCGCTCGGCCTTGCTCTCGAGCTTGTTCAGCGCGTGCACGTAGGCCTTGCCCGAGGCCACCACGATGTCCGGGTCGGCACCGACACCGTTGACGATCCGCCCGGCCTTGGACAGGCGCACCGTGACTTCGCCTTGGCTCTCGGTGCCATTGGTGATCGCGTTGACCGAGTACAGCACCAACTCGGCACCCGAAGTGGCCATCGACTCGATGGCCTTCAGCGTGGCGTCGACCGGGCCGTTGCCTTCGGACGTGGCGGTGCGCTCCACGCCGCCCACCTGCAGCGTGACGCGCGCCTGCGGGCGCTCCCCGGTCTCGGAACGCTGCGCCATCGACACCAGGTGGTAGAGGTCGTTCTTCTCGTGGTCCAGCGCCTCGTCGGACACCAGCGCGTGGATGTCCTCGTCGAAGATGTCGGACTTGCGGTCGGCCAGGTCCTTGAAGCGCTGGAAGGCCGCGTTCACGTCGACCTCGGAGTCGAGCTGGATGCCGAGCTCCGTCAGGCGCTGCTTGAAGGCGTTGCGGCCGGACAGCTTGCCCAGCACGATCTTGTTGGCGGCCCAGCCGACGTCCTCGGCACGCATGATCTCGTACGTGTCGCGCGCCTTGAGCACGCCGTCCTGGTGGATGCCGGAGGCGTGCGCGAAGGCGTTCGCCCCCACCACGGCCTTGTTGGGTTGCACCACGAAGCCGGTGATGGTCGACACGAGCTTCGACGCCGGGACGATCTGGGAGGTGTCGATGCCCACCTCCAGGCCGAAGTAGTCGCGGCGGGTCTTGACCGCCATCACCACCTCTTCCAGCGAGCAATTGCCGGCACGCTCGCCCAGCCCGTTGATCGTGCATTCGACCTGGCGGGCGCCACCGATGGTCACGCCGGCCAGGGAGTTGGCGACCGCCATGCCCAGGTCGTTGTGGCAGTGGACCGACCACACCGCCTTGTCCGCGTTGGGGATGCGCTCGCGAAGGCGGGCGATGAATTCGCCGTAGAGCTCCGGCACGGCGTAGCCGACGGTGTCGGGGATGTTGATGGTGCGGGCGCCCTCGGCGATCACGCTCTCGAGCACGCGGCACAGGAAGTCGTGGTCCGAGCGGTAGCCGTCCTCGGGCGAGAACTCGACGTCGTCGACCAGGTTGCGCGCGAAGCGCACCGCCAGGCGCGCCTGCTCGTGCACCTGTTCGGGCGACATGCGCAGCTTCTTGTCCATGTGCAGCGCGCTGGTCGCGATGAACGTGTGGATGCGCTTGCGCGGCGCCGATTGCAAGGCCTCAGCCGCACGAGAGATGTCGCGGTCGTTGGCGCGGGCCAGCGAGCAGACGGTGCTTTCCTTGATGGCGTTGGCGATGGCGCGCACCGCTTCGAAGTCGCCGTTGCTGCTGGCCGCGAAGCCCGCCTCGATCACGTCGACCCGCAGCCGCTCCAGCTGCTTGGCGATGCGCAGCTTCTCCTCGCGCGTCATGGAGGCACCCGGGCTCTGCTCGCCGTCGCGCAACGTCGTGTCGAAGATGATGAGGCGGTCCATTTCAATTCGCTCCAATGGGTTCCGGGGCAACCTCCACCGAGGCTGCCCGGGGGCACTGCCGGGACGTGGGGTGTAGGGGACTTAGCGCGCGAGGCGCGATAGCAGCGCTGCGGAGTGCAGGCTGCCGCGCGCTTCCGGGAGAAGCGCGGCGGTGCTGGAAAAGCGGACGTCGGTCGTACGCATGAGGACGAATATAGCGGTGTCGGCGCCGCGCGACAAGCGCGCAGCGGCCATGGTGGCCAGCGCGGGCGCCGAGCGTCGCTTCGCGCTCGCTTGCCAACAGAGGGCGGACGTCAGTCGGCCGTGATGTTGCGTCCGCGGATCACCTTGCCCCAGTAGTCGGTTTCGCGCTGGACGAGCCCGGCCAGTTCGGCGGGACCCTGGTAGCGCAGTTCCACCCCCGCCGCGGCGGCGCGCTGCTTGGACTCCGGCAGGTCGAGCGCTCGCTTGACTTCGGCGCTGAGCTTGGCGATCACGTCGGGCGGCGTGCCGGCCGGCGCGAAGAGCGCCACCCAGGCTTCGAGCTCGAAGCCCGCCAGCCCCGCCTCGGTCGTGGTCGGCACGTTCGGCAGCGACGGATGCCGCGTCCGCGCGGTGACGGCCAGCGCCTTGAGCTTGCCGGCCTGCACGTGCCCCAGCACCGAGGGCGGCGTCGTGATGAACACCTGGACATTGCCGGCCAGGACGTCCTGGATCGCCGCGCCCGATCCCTTGTACGGGATGTGCTGCATGTCGGTCTGCGTGGCCTGCTCGAAAAGCGCCGTGCCCACGTGCGAGAGCGACCCGTTGCCCTGGGAGGCGTAGTTCAGCTTGCCCGGATTGGCCTTCAGGTAGGACAGGAAGTCGCGCAGCGAGTTGACCGGCACCGACGGGTGCACGGTGATCACGTTGGTGGCCGCGGTCAAGAGCGCCACGGGCGCCAAGTCCTTCTGTTCCCAAGGCAGCTTGGAGAACATCGCCGGATTGCCGACGTGATAGGCGGAGTACGACACGAGCAAGGTGTAGCCGTCCTTCGGCGCGCGGGCGACCATGCCGTAGGCGATGTTGCCGCTGGCACCCGGCCTGTTGTCGACCACGACCGGCTGACCGATCAACTTGGACATCGACTCGGACACCAGCCGGGCCGAGGTGTCGACGATGCCACCGGGCGGGTTCGGAACCACCAGCGTCAGCGACCGGTTCGGGAAGGCCTGCGCGGCGGCTGCGCCGCTGGCGGCGAGCAGCGCTGCGCCGAGCAGGATTCGCTGGATCTGTTTCATGGGTCGTCTCTCTCTCATGGGTCGTCCCTCTGCGTTTCGTGGTGGCACAGCCATTGTCCGGCAGGCGGCCGCGGCAGGTCAGCGGCGTTCCGCCAGGGAGGCGACGACGATGCCGGCCAGCAACAGCGCGAAGCCCACCGACTGCGTGGCCGAAATCCCCTCGCCGAACAGCAGCCATGCGAAGAAGGCGGAGCCCAGCGGCTCGCCCAGGATCGATACGGCCACGAACGTGGCCGACAGCCGCCGCAGCGACCAATTGAAGGCGGTGTGGCCCAGCAGCTGGGGCCCCACCGCCAAGCCGGCGACACACAGCCAACCGATCCAAGGGGCCAGTGCGAGAGCCGCCGGATCCGGTGCGGACGACGCAACGGATGCGGCACCCATCGCGGCGACCGCTTCGGTGACCGCGGCCACGATCAGCAACAGCGCGGCCGCGCCGTAGGCGATCCAGATGTAGACGAGCAGGGAGACCCGGTGGCGCAACGTGCGCCCGACGAGGAAGTACCCGGAGACGGCAACCGCCCCGGCCAGCGCCAGCGCGTTGCCGAGGAGGGGCGCCTTCCCGCCGGCACCCGGCGCGTCGCCGAGCAGGATCGCCAGGCTGCCTGCCATCGACAGCGCGATGCCGATCGCGGCAGCGCGGGCGGGCGGCTCGCGCAGGATCAGCCATGACGCCAGGCCGACCCAGATGGGGTTGGTCGTCACCAGCGCTGCGCTAGAAGCGACCGAGGTGTATTCCAGCGAGCTGATCCAGGTGGCGAAGTGCACCGCCAGGAAGGCGCCGGCCGCGATGCCGATGCCCCAGTCGCGCCGCGCGAGCCGCGCCACTTCCGCGCGCGCCCGCCATGCGACGAGTGGCGTGAGCAGCAGCACCGCGAGGCCCATGCGACCGGCCGAGATCGTCAGCGAGGACAGCCCCGCCTGCTGCGCGTAGCGGATCAGGATGGAGGACGTGGCGGCGATCAGCACCCCGGCGGCCAGCACCGCCATGGCGCCGGCCTGCCCCCGCGTGCTTCCGGCCCGCACCCCCGCGGCTGCGCTGGAAGACACGCGGGTCAGGTGCGCGGCAGCGTCACGCCGCGTTGGCCCTGGTACTTGCCGCCGCGGTCCTTGTAGGAGGTCTCGCAGGTCTCGTCGGACTGGAAGAAGAGCATCTGCGCGCAGCCTTCGCCCGCGTAGATCTTGGCCGGCAGCGGCGTGGTGTTGGAGAATTCCAGCGTGACGTGGCCTTCCCACTCGGGCTCCAGCGGCGTCACGTTCACGATCACGCCGCAGCGCGCGTACGTGCTTTTCCCGAGGCATACGACGAGCGCATCCCGCGGAATCCGGAAATACTCCACCGTCCGCGCCAACGCGAAGGAATTCGGCGGGATGATGCAGACCTCGCCCTTGAAGTCGACGAAGTTGCGTTCGTCGAAGTTCTTGGGATCGACGATGGTGCTGTTGATGTTCGTGAAGATCTTGAACTCGTCCGCGCAACGCACGTCGTAGCCGTAGCTGGAAGTGCCGTAGGACACGATGCGGGTGCCGCCGGCCTCGCGGACCTGCCCCGGCTCGAAGGGTTCGATCATCCCGTGGTCCTGCGCCATCTGGCGGATCCAGCGGTCGGACTTGATGCTCATGTGTTCTGGACCTTGATCGTCGGGAACTTCAGCGACATGTCCTTGCCCATGTCGGCGATGCGTACCGCGATCCGCCGCGCGATCCGCTTGTATTCCTGGGCCAGAAGCCCGTCCGGCTCGGCCACCACCGTGGGCCGACCGCTGTCGGCCTGCTCACGGATGCGGATGTCCAGCGGCAGCGCGCCCAGGTAGTCGACGCCGAACTTGGCGGCCATGCGTTCGCCGCCGCCGGCACCGAAGATGTGCTCGGCGTGCCCGCAGTTGCTGCAGACGTGGATCGCCATGTTCTCGACGATGCCGAGGATGGGCACGCCGACCTTCTCGAACATCCGCAGCCCCTTGCCGGCGTCCATCAGCGCGATGTCCTGGGGCGTGGTGACGACCACGGCGCCCGTGACGGGAATCTTCTGCGCCAGCGTCAGGTGGATGTCCCCGGTGCCGGGCGGCATGTCCACCACCAGGTAGTCCAGGTCCTTCCAGTTGGTCTGGTTCAGCAACTGCTCCAGCGCCTGGGTGACCATGGGCCCGCGCCACACCATGGGCTGGTCCGGGTCGATCAGGAAGCCCATGCTGCTGGCCTGCAGGCCATGCCCGACCATGGGCTCCAGCGTCTTGCCGTCCAGCGATTCCGGCTTGCCGGTGATGCCCAGCATGGTGGGTTGCGACGGGCCGTAGATGTCGGCGTCCAGCATGCCCACCGACGCGCCCTCGGCCGCCAGCGCCAGCGCCAGGTTGACCGCGGTGGTGCTCTTGCCCACGCCGCCCTTGCCCGAGGCCACGGCGATGATGTTGCGCACCTGGGGCAGCAGCTTGAGGCCGCGCTGCACGGTGTGCGCGGCGATGCGCTGGGTCACGTCGGCATCCACCCGGGCGACCCCCGGCAACGCCGAAACGGCCTCGACCGCGGCTTGCCGGATCGGCTGCAACTGGCTCCTGGCCGGATAGCCCAGCTCGACCTGGAGCGCGACGACGGCGCCGCCCTCCCCGGGCTGCAGGCGCACGCCGCGCACCGCCTTGCCGCTGACGAGGTCCTTGCCGGTGTTGGGGTCGGGCACGCGGCTGAGCGCCGCCATCACGTCGGCTTCGGTGACGGCCATCGTCGATCTCCTGCGGGTTCGGGGGCCCGCCGCGGCCGGGCATGCCGCGGGGGTCCGCAAGTGTAGCCGCTCCGCGGCGGCGCCTCGCCGGCCGGCCGCGACGCGCCTGCTACCATTGCCCGCTCCGCCCCACACCGCCTGCCACCGAAGCGTCACATGACCGCGCGCCGCCGCCTCTTCGTCACCACCGCCCTGCCCTACGCGAACGGCTCGTTCCACATCGGCCACATCATGGAGTACATCCAGGCCGACATCTGGGTGCGCTGGCAGCGGATGCAGGGGCACGAGGTGCATTTCGTGGGGGCCGACGACGCGCACGGCGCGCCGATCATGCTCAAGGCGGAAAGCGAAGGCATCACGCCGCAGCAACTGGTGGCGCGCATCGCCGCGGAGCGTCCGCAGTACCTGCAGGGCTTCCACGTTTCCTTCGACAACTGGCATTCGACCGATTCACCGGAAAACGTCGAGCTGTCGCAGGGCATATACCGGACGCTGCGCGACGCGGGGCTGATCGACACGCGCAACGTCGAGCAGTTCTTCGACCCGGTCAAGGGCATGTTCCTGCCCGACCGCTACATCAAGGGCGAGTGCCCGCGCTGCGGCGCCAAGGACCAGTACGGCGACTCCTGCGAGGTCTGCGGCGCCGTGTACGCGCCCACCGAGCTCAAGAACCCGTACTCCACGCTGACCGGGGCCACGCCGGTGCTCAAGAGCTCCGAGCACTTCTTCTTCCGGCTGTCCGATTCGCGCTGCGTCGAGTTCCTGCGCGGCTGGGCGCTGGGCGGACGCCTGCAGCCGGAAGTCGCCAACAAGGCGCGAGAATGGCTGGAGGGCGGCGAAGACGGCACGGGAGGCCTGGGCGACTGGGACATCTCGCGCGACGCGCCCTACTTCGGCATCCCCATCCCGGACGCGCCGGGCAAGTACTTCTATGTCTGGCTGGACGCGCCGATCGGCTACCTGGCCAGCCTCAAGAACCATTTCGACAAGGGTGGCGCGAAGGCCCACACCGACCAGTCCTTCGACGCGTTCCTGGCGGACCCCGCGGTCGAGCAGGTCCACTTCATCGGCAAGGACATCATCTACTTCCACACGCTCTTCTGGCCGGCGATGCTGAAGTTCTCGGGCCGCAAGGTGCCGGACCAGGTGAACGTGCACGGCTTCATCACCGTGTCGGGCGAGAAGATGAGCAAGTCGCGCGGGACCGGCATCTCGCCGCTGCGCTACTTGGCGCTGGGCATGAACCCGGAATGGATGCGCTACTACATCGCAGCCAAGCTCAACGCCCGCGTGGAGGACGTCGACTTCAACCCGGACGACTTCGTGGCGCGGGTGAACGCCGACCTGGTGGGCAAGTACGTCAACATCGCCAGCCGCGCGTCGAACTTCCTGTCGCGGCATTTCGACGGCGTGCTGGATGCGGCCGCCGCGCGGGAAGCGGTCGGCATGTTCGACGGGCAAGCCGTGCAGGACGAGGTGGCGCACGCCTACGAGGGGCGGGAGTTCGGCCGGGCATTGCGCGCGGCGATGGGCTACGCCGACCGCGTCAACCAGTTCTTCGACGCCGAGAAGCCCTGGGAACTGGCGAAGGACCCGTCGCGCCGGTCGGAGCTGCATCGGGTGGCGACGATCTGCCTGGCGGGCTTCCACAAGCTGACCGTGATGCTCAAGCCGGTGCTGCCCGCGATGGCCGCGCGCGCCGAGGCGTTCATGGGCTGCGCGCCGCTTGCGTGGTCGGACCTGGCCCGGCCGCCGGCGCGCGTGCTGAAATACGAGCACCTGATGACGCGCGTCGACCCCAAGCTGCTGGACGCGCTCTTCGAAGCGGACGCTGCGGCGGATGCGTCGGGCGCGGCCGGCGGGGGTACGGCCGCCAAGTCGGCTGCGACGGGCTCTGCCGCGGCCGGCCCGGCAGTGACGGTCGCAGCCGCGGGCGCCAAGGGCGCCGGCAAGGCCAAGGAGGCCACTCCACTGCCCGAAGGCACGATCTCGATCGACGATTTCGGCAAGGTGGATCTGCGCATCGCCAAGATCGTCGCCGCCGAGCTGGTCGACGGCTCCGACAAGCTCCTGCGGCTCACGCTGGACGCGGGCGAGGGCCGGACGCGCAACGTGTTCTCCGGCATCCGCAGCGCCTACGCCCCCGAGCAGCTGGTCGGACGGATGACCGTGATGGTCGCCAACCTGGCGCCGCGCAAGATGAAGTTCGGCCTGTCCGAAGGCATGGTGCTGGCCGCATCTTGGGACGACCCGGCCCGCAAGGACGGCATCTTCCTGCTCGACCCGCACCCGGGCGCGGAACCCGGCATGAAGGTGCGCTGAGGGTCGCGCCCTTTTCCGAGATGATCTCACTGGCCCGCTTCCGCCCCAAGCTGCTCGACACCCTGGCAGCGGGCTACGGGCGGGAGCAATTCGGCAAGGACGTCGCGGCGGGCATCACCGTCGCGTTCGTGGCGCTGCCGCTGGCCATGGCCTTCGGCATCGCCAGCGGCGTGACGCCGGCGCAGGGCATCGCCACCTCCGTCGTCGCGGGCTTCCTCATCTCATTGCTGGGCGGCAGCCGCGTGCAGATCGGCGGGCCAGCCGGCGCCTTCGTGGCGTTGCTGTACACGATCGCCGAGCGCCACGGCGTGGCCAACCTGCTCTTGGCCACCATGATGGCGGGCGGCCTGCTGCTGGCGATGGGCCTCTTCAAGCTGGGCAACCTCATCCGCTTCATTCCGGTCGCGATCATCGTCGGCTTCACGAACGGCATCGCCGTGGTGATCGCGCTGCAGCAGGTGCGCGACTTCCTGGGGTTGCCGATCGAGAAGATGCCGGCAAACTTCCTGTCGCAGATGGCCGAGCTGTGGCGGCACGCCGGTGGCGTGAACGCGGCGGCGGTGGCGATCGGCGTCGCATCGCTCGCCACGGTCGTGATGTGGCCCAAGTCCTACCTGCCGAACCATGGTCGCGCCCGCCGGTGGATGGCCAAGCTTCCCGGCACCGTCGTGGTGCTGGTGCTCGCCACCGCGGTGGTGGCGCTGGCGGGCCTGCCGGTCGAGACGATCGGCTCGCGCTTCGGCGACATCCCCCGGGGCCTGCCGCCGCTCGCGGTGCCGGCCTTCGACTGGACCGCCGCGCAGACCCTGGTCATGCCGGCCGTGTCGATCGCGCTGCTGTGCGCCATCGAGTCGCTCCTGTGCGCCCGGGTGGCCGACGGGCTGATCGACGACCGGCACGATCCCAACCAGGAGCTGATGGCCCAAGGGGTGGCCAACATGGCCGCGCCGCTGTTCGGCGGCATCGCCGCCACCGGCACCATCGCGCGCACGGTGACCAATGCGCGCGCCGGCGCGGTGAGTCCGGTGGCCGGCATGGTGCATGCCGCCACCCTGCTGCTGGTGGTCGTCGTGCTGGCCCCGCTGGCCCGCCACGTCCCGTTGGCGGCACTGGCCGGCATCCTGCTCTTCGTCGCCTGGAACATGGGCGAGTGGCGTGCCTTCGGGCGGTTGTCCCGGATGTCGGGCAGCTACCGGGTGACGATGCTGGCGACCTTCGCGCTGACCGTGCTGTTCGACGTGAACATCGCGGTGCAGGTGGGGCTGCTGATCGCCTGCCTCGCCTTCATCTTCCGCATCTCGGCGCATTCGGGCGTCGAGCCGATCCGTCTCACCGCCGACCTGGCGCACCCCGCCCCCGGACGGCGCGTCGCCGCGTGGCAGCTTTCGGGGTCGCTCTTCTTCGGGTCGATCGACAAGATCGAGAGCTTGCTGGACCCGACGCACGCGCTGCCGGACGTGGTCGTGCTGGACATGCACCGCCTGATCGACCTGGACGCCAGTGGCCTGGAAGCGCTGGAATCGCTGCACGCGCGGCTGGTCCGCGCGGGCGGCCACCTGATCGTGGCCGAGCCGTCACCGCAGCCGCTGCAGAAGATGACGCGCACGGGCTTCCTGGAGTCGCTCGGGCCTGACGGCATGTTCGACGAGCTCGAGGACGCGCTGGCCGCGGCCCGGGCGATCGCGGCGAGGCTCGGGACCGAAGCGACCGCGTGACCCACAGGGGCACGGCGATTGCCCATGTGCTGCCTTCACTGGAGCGCCTGAATGCCCACCCACCCGATCCTTCGCGGCGCCTTGCGCGACCGCCGTACCACCCTGCTGGCCGCCTCGGCCGTCGCCGCCGGCGCAGCCGCCCTATGGGTGCGCAACCGCGCCCGCAAGGCCGAGCGCGACAATCCGCCGATCGGCCGCTTCATCGAGGTCGACGGGGTCACCCTGCACTACGTCGAACAGGGCGAAGGTCCGCCCGTGCTGCTGCTGCCTGGCAATGCCGTGGTGCTGCAGGACTTCATCGGCAGCGGCCTCGTCGAGGCGCTGTCTCGGCGCCACCGCGTCATCGCCTTCGACCGCCCGGGCTTCGGCTACAGCGGCCGCCCGCGCACCCGCCTGTGGACCGCCAGCGCGCAGGCGGGCGCGATCCACGAGGCATTGTCGGCGCTGGGGGCGGAGCGCCCGGTGGTGCTGGGCCATTCGTGGGGCACGCTGACGGCCCTGTCCCTGGCACTGGAACACCCGCAGGACGTGGCCGGCCTGGTACTGGTGTCCGGCTACTACTA